>Ga0126333_1000004_pt1 | contig 124661 bp, 110 predicted proteins | sample InaspJWI54metaG_FD_94488 | JGI IMG/M metagenome (GOLD analysis project Ga0126333, IMG submission 94488) | Marine gutless worms symbiont microbial communities from Oahu, Hawaii - Inanidrilus sp. 2 OAHU.JWI-54 metaG | ecosystem: Host-associated > Annelida > Digestive system > Unclassified...
CGTCAATGGGGAGGAGTTAAGATCTTTGCATGCATCGGGTGTGCTGGGGACCATTGGATGCGAACTTTTGACAGGCAAGTTATCTTTTGCGGCCGCTGCCATAGCGGGCGGTTTTGCGCTTGGTAGCGGAAAGAATGCTTTTGCGGATGCGAATGGACCGGGGGGTTACTTCCACCATTTCGTCATCCCGGACAAAACTCAGGGCCCGTTCCAGTGTCATGGCTTTGATGGGTGAACAGACCACGGCATCGTCTTTACCGGCGGCACGCACGTTGGAGAGTTTTTTCTCCTTGCAGGGATTAACGTTCAGGTCGGAGGCCTTGTTGTGCTCACCGATGATCATGCCCTCGTAGACCGGTGTGCCGGGCTGGATGAACAGCTGGCCCCGCGGTTCGAGGTTGAACAGGGCATAGGGGACAGCCTTGCCCTGTCGGTCAGACACCAGCGAGCCCGTATAGCGGGAGGGAAATTCACCGCGATAGTCATCATAGCCGGCAAAGATCGAATTCATGATCCCGGTGCCCCGTGTGTCGGTGAGAAATTCATCCCGGTAACCGATCAAAGAGCGGGTGGGAATAGAAAACTCAAGGTTCACCCGGCCGCGGCCGTTGTTGACCAGACCCACCATTTTACCCTTGCGCAAGGAAAGTTTCTCCGTCACGACCCCCATGAAATTTTCATCACAGTCCACGAACAATTGCTCCATCGGCTCCTGGGTGCGGTTAACGCTTTTCTTCAAGATGACCTTGGGGCGACCGACACACAGTTCAAAACCTTCCCGTCGCATGGTTTCGATTAGGATCGCCATTTGGAATTCACCGCGCCCTTTTACAATGAAACTGTCGTCACCTTGGGGGATCTCCACCTGGATGGCCACGTTGACCATGGCTTCTTTCAGCAGTCGCTCCTTGATCTTGCGCGACTGCACGATCTTGCCCTCCCGGCCACTGAAGGGTAAATCGGTAATGGTGAACCGCATGGCAACCGTGGGATCGTCTACCGTGATTCTTTCGAGCGGCCTGAACTCATCTTTTTGGCAGATGGTGTCGCCGATGTGGACCTCATCTATACCAGCCAACACGGCGATATCGCCGGCGGCGGCTGTTTCTACGGCTGCCAGGTCCAGGCCATCATAGACCTGCAGCTTGGAGAGCTTGACCTCGGCGGAATGATCATCCTTCCCAATGCAGGCCAACCTGTCCTTGAGGTTGACCGTGCCGTTGGTGATTTTACCGATGGCCAGTCGGCCGAGGTAATCAGAATACCCCAGGTCCGCCACAAGCATTTGCAGGGGCTTGACCGGGTCGCCGGTCGGCGGCGGGATCTCATCCAGGATCATATCGAACAGGACATCCAGATCGGTGCCGCTATCCGCAATCGTTCTCTGGGCGATTCCATCCCGTCCCACGGCATACAACAAGGGGAATTCGAGCTGTTCATCCGTGGCGTCCAAATCGATGAACAGGTCGTAGATTTCGTCCAGCACTTCTTCCGGCCGGGCATCCTGGCGGTCGATTTTATTGATGACCACAATAACTTTCAAACCGGCCTCAAGGGTTTTTTTCAGGACAAATCTTGTCTGGGGCAGGGGGCCTTCGGAAGCGTCCACCAGCAAGATGGCACCATCCACCATCGAAAGAGCCCGTTCCACCTCACCACCGAAATCAGCATGCCCGGGTGTGTCGAGAATGTTGATGGTGGTATCACCACGCGTGACTGAGCAATTTTTGGCCGCGATGGTGATGCCCCGTTCCCTTTCCAGATCCATGCTGTCCATGATGCGGTCGTCGACCACCTGGTTTTCACGAAACATGCCACTCTGGCGAAACATGGCATCCACGAGGGTGGTTTTGCCGTGGTCGACATGGGCGATGATGGCGATATTGCGAAGCTTTTTGATATTTCTCAAAGGATTCTCTCTTGTGCCAAAGATCCGCACGGACACTGGCAGGCAGTATAAGCATTGCCCTTTCAATTGCAACCTTTGAGGCAGTAACAGGACGTCATAACAACTTGACTGCAATATCGGGCAATGTTAGCAGAAGGCCGGACCGCAGAATCGGGGAGGACAAACTGAACGGAAGCCAGATATCCAAAGACCACGCTGCCGAGTTACGCAAAATAAGGCGGATCATGGCCGGTGAACTACAGACAGCTTTGCGGGCCCTTGCTGAAATGGATTCGCAGGCCATCGCCGAGGCCGGAGATTTGATTGCCGCGCTCATGTCTATAAAAATGAAGATCGAGCAACGGGCCCGGACCCTCGGCTATTCGGAAACATGCCGTCAGGCAATTGCCTTGTGTGCAGGAGAATGCTGCCGCTGGCATTTTCCCAGACGACTATCCCGGGTAGATTTTTTCGCGGCGGTCTTTGCGCTGCAGGACACCGCCAGGAACGCCCTGACCGAGCAAGTGCATGCTTCCGAGGATGGGGTCTACCAGTGCCCCCTGTTACAACGTGATGGCTGTATTTTTTCCTTTGAAAACCGACCTGCCGTTTGTACGGCAGCTTATCCCTGCCTGGCCGGTTCGGATTATTGGGATTACAAGGAGCGCTTTCGTAAAGAACGCACCCGGCTCCGGGATGCCCTGGAGAAATTAATCGATAAGTATGGGCTTGATTCCGGCGACTAGGACCTATCTCAAAAAAGTCTTCATGTCCGGCATAGCCTGAGGGCGACGACGGATTGGCCCAAACTTGAGCCTTCGCTTGAGCTACGGCTGATAAACTACGTTGGGTGCTCGGCTCAAATCCTCAAAATACTGAAGTATTCCTATGGGTTGAGCCTCGCAGCCGCCTTGCACCACGTTAGGCATTAGCTTCGCGTCATTTTGAACCAAAAGCCGCTTTTTGAGATAGCTTCTGACCCAAAGGACCGGACCGGGGTGGAAGCAACTGGGCCGATAGGGGGCTATCCGCACTCCGGCAGCAATTTTTTAAGGCAACTCCTTACCGACCGGCACTATAGGTAAGCTGTATGGCCGACGGTGAGTGACTGTGTGTGATCAAAAGTTTGCCGTCCCTTTTGACCAGGGCGTACCGGACCGGTTTCTCGACGGCCGGGTAAACCGCCAGGGCAACATCACCCAGGGCTGCATTTCCAAGGTCGAAGGGACGGTCTTCCGCAGCCACGAACTGCATCGTGGCCAGGATCGCCCTCTCCTTTGCAGGGGGTACCTCGTTCTTAGCAAGCGCCGTTTCAGGGATCACAGCTCCCTCGGGATCTTCTTCCAACCGGGCTCGTACCCAGGGATATTTTCCAGCTTTTTTGCTGACCTGCCAGAGCAGATCGCGCTCCTTCAAATCGTAATGAACACTTTTTACAAAGCTTTTTTCGACCAAACTACATCTGGCGATGACCCGGCCGCCATCTGCTCCGGCGGCTGAAACAAGACCCAAGAATAGGGCTGCGACCAAGCCGATGATTGAAAGTGCCTTGATTCTTTTCTTTGCTTTCACGTTTTACTCCTTCTGGCATGTTGGTTTACGTTTGCCGTCCGGAACAGAAAAAGCCGATGTGCCCGAATTCCAGGGCAGATCGGCTCAATGGTGTTCCCTGGCAACCCGGCTGTCTCTGTTCAAGACCCGTGGCTTTCCGCCCCCACCTTCCGATGGGTTTGGCTTTATCAATAATTGGAACTACTGGGAGTGTAGGTTCGCAAGATAGATGCCAAATCGAATGGATTTTTAAGGCCTAATAAAATCAAGGTGTTAAGAAATTTATAGGTATGTAACGACCTGAGGCGCGGGCCGGGCCGTTGCATTTTGCAAAAAACTTAACGCATTTTGCAAAAGAGGTGTCTTTCTAATATGGTTCTTTCGGGGTGGGCAATATGGTCGGTACACCCTTGGGGCGCCAGTTCTATAATTTTGGTTACCTGTTGCAGTAAGGGGAATTTATTACGGGTTAGGGCGACGCGTTCACCATTAAGATTCACCACGCCATTTTTTAAGCAGTTTTTCTTTCGATTCCATGGCAATGCCGCTCGTTTCGTGCTTTCTGAATTCTTGCGTGAGCTTAAAATAATCTTCTTTCAGGCGTTTCAATTCATCCTGTGCCCGCGCATGTTTCGCCTCAGCCTCTTTGAGGGAGGCTTGGTCTTGTTGCGCGACCTTTTCTACCTCGCCGATGGCCTCAACCAGGCTCTCCGCCATCCACAAAATCGTCTGCGCAGAAAAGGAGATGTTGCCGGTGTTGCCCGATTGGACCTGTTGTTTGATTTCAGCCAAAATTTTTTCAGCTTTGTCTTTTTCTATCATGGCAGGGTCTCAAGTTAGGTTGTTTTAGATATTTCACAACTATAGATAATTTTTTGGTGGTGTGCAAGAGGTGCCCTTCCATAGAAATATGCAGGGCAAATATGCGGCAATGTATTACATTAATGGAATCATTGAGGCTGTTTATTACATTTATGTGTTCAGGTCTGACCAGGCCCTGTTGCCGGAACATCCTTGTATTTATAAGTAATAATGATGGTTATGGGCAGTTCCCACCTTCATGGAATAGTTGGCATGGCCATTGCTCTTTAGCGGGTCACCCTGGGAACACATTCTTTGACATTCTGGAGGCTGATTATGAACAAAGTAGAGGCGATTATCAAACCATTCAAATTAGATGAAGTGAAAACTGCATTAAACGAAATTGGCGTGACGGGTATGACCATCAGTGAAAGCCGCGGTTTTGGACGGCAGCGCGGGCACAAGGAAATTTACCGGGGTGCCGAATACCAGGTCGATTTCATCCCGAAGATCAAGATAGACGTTGTCGTGGAAGAGGCCCTGACCGATGGGGTGATTGCGGCGATCAAAGACAATGCCGGTACCGGCAAGATCGGAGACGGTAAAATTTTTGTGATGCCCGTATCACAGGCGATTCGGATCAGAACGGGCGAAACCGGACAGGATGCCGTTTAGGAGGTCGCAAATAGAGGTCCCGTTCCGCCAACTGCGAAACGGGACCTGTGAAATGAAAATATATTGCTCCGATTACACTAAGAAACAAACGGAGACCCACCTTTGCCGGCCAGGACGTTATTGATCGAATCCTCCACTTTCTGGCGCGCCACCATGCCGGTGATCTGGTCCTTTACTTTTCCATCTTTGAAAAAGATCAAGGTCGGTATCGACTTGATGCCGAATTTCCCCGGAGTTACCGGGTTGTCGTCCACGTTGCACTTGGTAAAGTCCACCTGGTCGCCATAACTGCCCGCCAAGTCCTCGAGCATGGGACCGATCGCCTTGCAAGGGCCGCACCAGGGGGCCCAGAAGTCGACGATTACCGGTTTTTCAGATCCTGCTACTTCTGCTTCAAAATTCTCATCTGTGATTTCCTTGAAAGATTCAGCCATACTATCTCCTATATGTTGGGGATTGGCGCCGCATGTCGGCGGGGCGGTTTTTCCGTTCCGGGAAAAATAGGCACCCGATCTTTCCTTGTCAACGCTGCAATCCGCGCAAAAAGCCGTCTCAGTATGCAATTTGACGTATATAGAAAATTACAATAATGTATAGCATTTTCTATTTATTACTATTTTGTATTTATTTTTGACTGTCTTTGTGAGACGCCTCCATTAAAATAAATTAATTATTTACAGATAGTTAGGAGAAGCAAACCCTTGTTGGCAAGGAGTGGCACACCCTTTGCTCTAACACTGCACAATATTTTCTGTTGCAGCTCTCGTACATCGGGCGCTGTTTACTCCCAGGGCATGAAACATTGATTTGAGAACACTTTTAAAAGCTTAAAACAGGAGAATAAAAATGCGGAAACTTATTTTAGCACTGCTATTGACAGCCCTGAGTTTTACCTGCGCCTGGGCCGGTGACCCTGAGCCGACGATCCTTTCCAATAAGGCGGCCATCGACCTTGTACAAAGTCATGCCAACTACCTGTGGACCCTGGTGGCCGCCTGTCTGGTGTTTTTCATGCAGGCCGGTTTTGCCATGGTGGAAGCCGGCTTTACCCGGGCCAAAAACGCGGTCAATATTATGATGAAGAACCTGATGGATTTTTCTATCGGCAGCATCGCCTTCTGGGCCGTCGGTTTCGGCTTGATGTTTGGGGCCAGCCAGACCGGCTGGTTCGGTACTTCAGGATTTTTCCTGAGCGATTTTGCCCCGGATGGCGATCCCTGGGTTCTCGCTTTCTGGATGTTCCAGGTGGTGTTTGCGGCCACGGCGGCCACCATTGTTTCCGGTGCCATGGCCGAGCGAACCAAGTTCCAGGGGTATATATTCTATAGTATCTTCATTAGCGGTCTCATTTATCCTGTTTTCGGCAGCTGGGCCTGGGGCAGCCTGTTCAACGGCAGCGGCTGGCTGGAAGGTTTCGGATTCATCGATTTTGCCGGTTCCACGGTGGTTCATTCCGTTGGCGGCTGGGCGGCCCTCGCCGGTGCCATCGTGCTTGGTCCCCGTATGGGCAAGTACACCAAAGATGGCAAGATCAAACCGATCTTGGGCCACAACATGCCACTGGCAGCTCTCGGGGTTTTCATCCTCTGGCTAGGCTGGTTCGGATTCAACCCCGGATCCACCACCACGGCCGACAAGAGCATTGCCATGATCTTCGTTAATACGAACCTGGCCGCTGCAGCTGGCGCAATCGCCGCTTTGGCTACTTCCTGGATCAAATTCGGGAAGTCTGAAATCGGTATGAGTCTGAATGGGGCCCTAGCCGGCCTGGTTGGGATCACCGCCGGCTGCGCCAATGTGTCGCCCAACAGCGCTATCATTATCGGCCTGGTGGCTGGCGTGCTCGTCGTCTTCTCGGTTATTTTCTTCGACAAGATTAAAGTTGACGAGACCCGGTTGGCGCCATATCCGTCCACGGTGTGTGCGGCGCCTGGGGCACCCTGGCAGCCGGTATCTTCAACATCGGCGGGACAACGGCTAAAATCATCGGTGTTCAGCTTTTGGGCATCAGCGCCTGCTTTTTGTGGGTATTCCCCGCGGCATTCATCCTGTTCAAGCTGATCGACAAGACCGTCGGTCTGCGGGTCAGCCCAGAGGAAGAATTGGCTGGTCTGGATATCACGGAGCACGGCGGCAACGCCTATCCCGACTTCGAAGTCATGACCTACGGTGGATCGGGGCTTTCCGAGACAATGTCCGGAATGTCTGCGGCCGCTTCTCAGTCCGGGCTTTCTTCGGCTTCTCCCCAAACCGAAGGAGCTTAAGCCACAAAGGGACGTATTATTCCCCCGAGCGGTTCCACTGGACCCGGGTGCGCAGGTTGCACCCGGGTCTATTTTTATGCAGTCCTAAAAAACCTGGTCCTCAGAGCCAAACGTGTCCCGCTATTCGGGAGCCTGTCCCGCTTCGCGGGAGTCAGAGATAACTGGCTATGCCGGGGGAAGGATTCCCAAGTGTTTAGGCTGAAGGCTGAAGAATGAAGGTGAGCGCAATAAAATAAACTTAAAAACGAAGACTTATCCAATCTATCGCAACGTATGTCTTCAATGCAACCAATTCGGTCAGATTGGTTTTAAGGTTTTTCTTCGGCCTTCAGCCTATGATCTAATTCCCTGAATCCGAACATGCGGGCAAAGCGTTTCTTGGTTGCACACCCTTTAAAGGGGCAAACCAAAGCCTGCGCCTACGGGCCAGGATTCTTTACAACTGCCTCAAATGCTAACGTGTGCGTCTCTATTGGATATACCTGAAACATTGAAAGGCAGTGTCCCGGTCGGTCACTTGAGCGTAGTGTTTAAGATATCATTTTTGATCAACACGCGGGCCAGGTCGACATCCGCGGGCAGCAGGTCGTAGGAGAGCAGCGTGTCTGGTCCGGCCCAGGCGCAGAGGTCGTGGGCCACGGGGACGAGCTGACCGGTCAGCCAGGTCGCCTGGTAGGCCCGGATATGAAAACTGAGCTCGGCCTGATGGTGGAAACTATCACCGCTGTAAGGACCAACCGCGATCTGGATACCGAATTCTTCCTCCATCTCCCGGGCCAAACTTTCCTCCGGAGTTTCCCCCATTTCAACCTTACCACCGGGGAACTCCCACTTGCCGGCCAATCGGGGCGGGGCCTTGCGGCGGGCGATCAGGACTTTATTTTCTTGCATCAAAAAAGCTGCCACCACTTCAATCATCATGACCGTTTATCTACCCTTCCCGGCCCGCGGTGTCAAACAGCAAGTCCGGTCGCAGATTGACTTTGAAAGAGTCATTTGCCATAGTGCTTTCCCAACGCGAACGACCAAGGGGGAGCTCACAAATGCCTACACCAGCCTCTGTTCAAGCCCTGGAAAATATCCGGGACCTCTCGACGTTGCAGTGGTATGTGATACCACTGCTTGCCATTGTGTTCTATATCTACACCTCCGAAATCAAGAAGGCCCGGCGCAGCGGCAACTGGGACGCGGTATTCGCGGGCCTGACCGTGTTTGGTATGGATTTTATCAACGAGACCTGGAACGGATGGGTGTTTCACCTCAGCCAGCGCAGTGCCATGTGGACAGCGCCGGGCGAGACGGCACTCAGGACCATGGTCGGCTGGAACATCGAAATCATGTTCATGTTTGCCATCTCCGGGATCATATTTTACAACACCCTGTCGGACGACCGTGAGGACCGGATTTTGGGGATTCCGGATCGCTGGTTCTGGGCCATCGGCTACTCCGTGTTTTGCGTGTTTGTAGAGTGCCTGCTGAACATCGGGGGTCACCTGGTCTGGGAGTATCCCTGGTGGCACCGCTCCTTTATGGGGGTCTGGTTGATTTTTCTGTTCGGCTATTTCCATTTCTACGCGGCGGCCATCATCGTCATTGGGCTGAAGAAGATGAAAACCAAAATAATCGTGGTCAGCAGCCTATATGGCATCGCGATTGTGGCCAATGCGATAACGATGGGGCTTTGGGGTTGGCGGTATTGATAAATGCAAACGGCTCCGCGAGCCCATTCCCTGTAGCTTGTTGGAAATTGGGTAATTATTTCTAAGTCAGGAGGATGATATGAAAGAGATACGGGACAAAGCCCGGGAACTGATGAAGGGCTATTGCCGGGTCTGCCCGGTCTGTGACGGCAAGGCGTGCGCTGGGGAAGTACCGGGCATGGGCGGACTGGGTACGGCAGCCTCCTTCAAAGACAATATTGCCGCCCTGGCTGAAGTGAAGTTCAATATGCGCCTGATCCATGACGTTAGCCAACCGGATACCACGGTCAATCTGTTGGACTACGATCTATCCCTGCCAGTCCTGGCCGCACCCATCGGCGGGGTCTCGTTCAACATGGGCGGCCAGGTTTCTGAAGAGGATTATATCCAGGCCGTACTGGAAGGCCGCGTGGCCGGTGGGACCCTGGGGTGTACCGGTGACGGTGTGCCCGATTTCATCCATGAGGCCGGCTTTGCGGCAATCGAAAAATGCGGCGGCCAGGGGATTCCCTTCATTAAACCATGGGAAGACCGGGAACTATATGAAAAACTGGAAAAGGCGGAGAAAACCGGGGCACGCATCGTTGGGATCGATATCGACGCTGCCGGTCTGGTAACCCTGGCCAAGATGGGGCGGCCGGTAACCCCCAAGTCGGCTGATGAGCTGGCGAAGATCATTGCGAGTACGCCGATGAAATTCATTCTCAAGGGCATTATGACCCCGGGGCAAGCCCGCCTGGCGGTCGAAGCCGGGGCCGCTGCAATCGTGGTTTCCAATCACGGGGGCCGGGTGATGGACCATGCCCCGGGCGCTGCCCGCGTGTTGCCGGCGTTGGTAGACGCCGTCTACGGCCGTCTGGCCATCCTGGCCGATGGCGGGGTGCGGTCCGGTGCCGATGTCTTTAAACTGATTGCCCTGGGGGCCGATGCCGTGATGGTCGGACGGCCGTTTTCCGTGGCGGCCATGGGCGGGCTGCAGGCGGGCGTCCAAACTTATCTGGAAACCCTCCAAACCGAGTTGCTGCAGGCCATGGTGATGACCGGTACGAAGGACATCAAAACCGTCTCCAGCGACGTGATTTATTCGCCGCGACCGATCGCCTAAACCGCCAGGAGCCTCCTTTTATAGCGTGGAGGTTACAAAGGTTTTGGCGATGTTGGACGAATAGACGATAATCTGTTTCATCAGGTCCATCAATTCCATGTGGACTTCGTGGGTTTCCAGTGATTCGTTGCGCTGGTGGAGCATGCGCTCCAAGTGCCGGATGCGGTACTGGGACTCGTGGTCCAGGTATTTTCGTTCTCCCAACATGATTTCCCGGGCCTTTTCCGGGTTGCGTTCGGAGAAGGCTTCCTTCAGCAGAAATAGCTGTTTGCAGACCTTTTCGTGGTAGATCATCAACTCTTCCCGGCCCTCATCTGAAAAGTCGGTTTCCAGGGCATGTTTTTTAGGAATAAGGGGCACCATGTTGCGATGGATGAGATCCCCGAGGCTTTCCATATCCTTGACAATTGAAATCATCCCGAAGATCTCGTCGGACTGCTTCTGGGAGAGCGGCTGCTGGCCGACTTTCAGAAGGTAGGCTTTAATTTCTTCCTGTAAAAAATTGATCTTTCTTTCCCGCAGCTCGATGCCTTCCAGCAAGGAGAGGCTGGGGAAAATTTCATCCTTTCGTTCTTCGTCGGAGAAAAACGGAATGATGATGGCGCGCTGCATCCGCCCCTGCAGCAAGGCCACCCGGGAAATCTCGGCCCGGGCCAGTTCGATGGCGACCGGCGGGTTCAAGATCTGACGATCATCGATGTGCCGGGTGGTGAGTTCAAAAGCCGGGTTGGTCGGTCTTTCGGGTAACAGGGTCGTAATAAGCCGGCCGAAAAGGGCGGTGGCCGGGAGAAAGAGAAACCCGATGCTGACATTGAAGAACGTGTGTGCATTGGCGATGTCGCGTGCCGGGCCCGTACTGAACCCGGCCCCGAGTGTGCGGATCAAGTCGGCAAAAGCCGGGATCCAGAAGATGAACAGCACCACGCCGACAATTTTAAAAATCACATGGGCCATGGCCACCCGCTTGGCCTCCCGGGTAGTCCCGATACTTGCCAGGCCCGCAGTGATGCAGGTGCCGATATTGGCCCCAAAGATCATGGGTATGCCGGCTTCCAGGGTGATCAGGTTTTGCTGGGCCAGCACGATGAGGATGCCGGTAAAAGCACTGCTGCTCTGAATCAGAGCAGTTAATAGCGTTCCTACCAACAGCCCCAGCAGCGGGTTTTCCAATCCTTTTAATGCGTCGATAAAGATCGGGTAGCTGCGCAGCGGTTTCATGCTATCGCTCATCAGTTTCATTCCGTAAAATAGAATCCCAAACCCCAGGATGATTTCACCGATATTGCGCATGCGTTCGGTTTTGGCGAACATACGCAGCACGGCACCGATAAACACCATTGCCAGGGCGTAATCGGTTAATTTAAACGCTATCAGTTGGGCGGTGACCGTCGTGCCGATGCCTCCCCCCAGAATAACGCCCAGGCACTGCGTGAAACTCATTAAACCGGCCTGCACAAAACTTACCAACATCACCGTAGTGGCCGAGCTTGACTGGATAACCATCGTGACAAAGGTTCCCACGGCCAGGCCGAGTAGTTGGTTGTGGGTCAGGGCGGCGAGAATGGAACGCATCTGGTCTCCGGCGGTTTTCTTCATTCCATCGCTCATCTGCTCCATACCGTAGATAAACAGCGCCAGGCCGCCCAGCAGACCAATAATTAGAAAGCCCCAGGAAATATCAGTGGCCGGCGCTTGGCCCGCAAACACGATTGAAGCGAAGCCGATAGTGGCGGCGGCCGACAAGGTCACGGTTTTGATGGTTGTATATGACATACAAGATCCCCTTCGACATTCACGGCTTCATGGGCTGCGTCTGGTTGTTGAAAAGGTGGGGTGCAAAGGCCGGCATCGTAATATCCGAACAGGATTGTCCGGGGTGGGCGACAAGGGGTGTCTGCCGCGACTTGATCAGCGTTGTCCCCCCAGGATGTCGACTATTTTCACCATCAGGACGGTTTCCAGATAGTCGAGGTCTACCGGTTTGGTGATGAAGTCATCCGCTCCCAGCTGCAGGGCCTGGTTGCCCAGGGCTTCATCCGTTACCGCTGTAATCATCACGACCCCGGTAGCAGGCGCATTTTTCTTGATGGCTTCGAGGGTTTCCATTCCGCTCATACCCGGCATGATAATGTCCAGCAGCACGATATGTGGGTTTTCGGCCTGGATGAGATTCAGGGCCTCCTGGCCATTTTGGGCGGAAAAAGCCTGGTAGCCCTTCATAGAAAGAAATTCTTCAAGGGCGCGGCAGACTTCGATTTCATCATCGACGACCAGGATTTTTTCCATAATATAGCCTTTATAATCGGTGCTCGGGTTAAATTCAAGTTGGAATAACGTCTCAGGTTACATCACGCTTGACAGGCAGTTCGATATAAAACGACGCTCCAGGCCCCTTATTATTTTCGACCCACAGGCGGCCCCCCATCTCCTGGATGATCCCATAAGAGAGAAAAAGGCCCAGGCCGGTACCCTGGTCCGCCGGTTTGGTGGAATAATAGGGATCGAACACCTTGGCGAGCGAATCCGGGTCAATCCCCGGGCCGTTATCTGCGATGCGGATGCGGATACATGTTGCTGGATTGGGCAGATCGGTTTCAATAATCAGTTCTTTATGAGCCTGTCCGGCCATGGCCGAAGAAGCGTTTGAGATGACGTTCAAGATCACCTCTTCAAACATTTCCCGGTCCACGGAAACCAAGGGCAAGGCATTGGAAAGACCGGTGCTGGTGTTGATATCCTCGAAATTCAGCTGCGGTCCCATCAGGTGCAGAATATGGAACACCAGGTCGTTTATGTCTGTCGGCGCTATCGATTTACGCGGTTTGCGGGTGACCTTACCCAGGCTTTTGGTGATATTCACAATCCGTTCCAGTTGCTCCTTGCAGGTACCAATGGCCTCCTGGCCGTTAAGGGATAGCGCTTCGGTCATCTTTAAAAGGTGCAGGCGCATGGAAATGATATTGGTGGGATTGAGGATTTCGTGGGCGAGGCCGGCCGCCAGCTGTCCGATAGCGGCCAACTTTTCCGATTGTACTAGCATATCCCGCGTGGTTTCCAACTCTTGCAGGGTATTTTTGAGGCTTCTTTCCAGGTTGAGGATTCGGACCCCGGTGGATAGCCGCGCCTTGAGCTCCGTCTGCATGAAGGGCTTTTTGAGAAAGTCATCCGCCCCGGATTCGAGCCCGGTGACGATATCTTCCTTGGCATCTTTTGCAGTCAGCAGTAGGATGTAGACATATCCCGGCAGGTTGGCTTTCCGGATCGTCTGGCATAGCGCGGGCCCGTCCATTTCGGGCATCATCCAGTCGGTTACCAGGATGGGGAAGAACTGCTGCCGGATTGCAGCCATCGCTTCCACCCCGTTGTGCACGGTGGTGACGCGATACCCGAGCTGTCTGAGGGTTTTTTCAAGGAATAACCGGGCCACCTTGTTGTCTTCCGCGACAAGAACGGGATAGCTAGAGAAATCCGATTCAGCCTGCATGCCGCACCCGGGATCATTGAGGTTAATCGTTTAAAATTGTTCGTAAATCAGAACCATTTAAGCATTGATACCCGGGCAAGTCAAATGTATTCGCCCCTGGTTGGGTCGCCACATCAGGTGATGATGAGGACGCCCATGGTTTCATCCAGGCGTGCTTTGGTTTTGCGCAGGATCAGACCGGCCGGATCACAGTTGGCATCTGTATCCTTGATCTGAGCCATACAGTCATTCAGGAGTTTGTCATTCCCGGCCCAGAGTTTAAACTCGGATAGAATAAAGGGCGAAACCAGGTTGTAAAGGCGATCGAACTGCTGCGCGGATAAACTGGAGAACGTTTCTATATGAGCAGCCAACAGATCTGAAATCAACAGATCCACAGCTTCTTCTACGGTTTCAGGCAGATTGAATCTTTCAGTCTTTGGGCTCATGGTCAAATCTCTGATTTATATATTTTAGTATCGGCAGCTTATCGATACTTTTGGCTCTCCGGTATCCATAGACGGTCCGTGGAGCGGCCTCTGAAAAATCATATCGTACTATTATCGATTTACTTTAGCTGCGATGGATCTGGAGTATGGGAATATCCTGGGGATGGGCCGCCTGAATTGTTCACAGGGGAAGCTCAGGACAGGTTGATAGGGAGGTGCGCCAGAGCATTCAACTTCCTACGGAGCTTTATTAACTAGCGCTTGACGGCGCTGCCGACACTATAGAAACCACCTCGTCAGGCAAGACGGCTGTTTTCCTGATCAAATAGCTAAAGCACGTGGTAAGGCCTTACGGCAGCCTCTTTACCCGTGCTCCAAGCTATGAATCCGGGAATGACAAGTCAAGTTTTATATCGACAGCCTTTGGATTGGGCCGCCGTACGACGGATTAGCCGCACTTGTTAAATCCGCAAAAATGACAGGTCATACAACCTTCCTCAAAACTGATCGTTTGGCCGCATTCCGGACACTCTTCACCCATCAGGCCACCACCGGCTTGACCCCTCTTCACATCTTTATCGTCCAGGTAACGTTTTTGCAGCACACGCCCAATGGCGTCGGGAATGGATAGCACCAGGCCGCCTTCCTGAAAGACGGGATGCTCACCACCGATGCCGGTAAGTTGATTGACCACTTTATCAACCTTCACGCCGGCCCGGAAGGCCAATGAGACCAATCGTCCGATAGCCTCTGCTTTGGCGGCTGTTGACCGGCCCGATTTTCCGATGGTCGCAAAGACCTCGAAAGGGTGGCCGTTGTATTCAGTGACGGTGACATACAACTGCCCGAGACCGGTTTTCATTTTGGTGGTAAAGCCTTCCAGGGTTTCCGGCCGGTCGATAACTCTGGCCGGGCTATCGGTCTCACTGCCCTTGTCAGAGAACGAGAGCACCTGATTTTCCTTGCTGCCGTCCCGGTAGATGGTGACGCCTTTGCAGTCGAGCTCATAGGCGAGGTCGTAAATTCGCTGCACATCTTCCACGGTGGCGTCGCGCGGCAGGTTAACCGTCTTGGAAACCGCATTGTCGGTATATTTCTGAAAAGCAGCCTGCATCCGGATGTGCCATTCCGGCGAGATGTCGTGGGCCGTGACGAAAACTAGTTTTATATCTTCCGGGATCGCATCGATGTGAGCCAGGCTGCCTTCGCCGGCAATCTTATCCATGAGATCGTCACTGTAAAAACCACGCTCCCGGGCCACCTTCTCAAAGTGCGGATTGACTTCCGTCAGGCGATCATTATCCATGACGGTGCGCACGAAGCTCAGGGCGAACAGAGGTTCCACGCCGCTGGAGCAGTCAGCGATAATACTCAGGGTTCCGGTGGGAGCGATGGTCGTCGTGGTCGCGTTGCGGTAGCGGGCTTTTTTGCGGCGCTTGAAAACACTCTTGTTGAAGTTGGTGAAAACACCGCGTTGCTCGGCCAGTTCCGCCGAGGCCTGGTGTGAGGTGTCCTGGACGAATTTCATTACCTCTTCCGCAATGGCCAGGGCCTCCTCGGAATTATAAGGAATGTTCAACTGGAACAGCAGGTCGGCAAAGCCCATAACGCCCAGTCCGATTTTACGGTTGCCTTTGACCATATTGTCGATGGCTTCCAGCGGGTATTGGGACTGGTCGATGGTATCGTCCAGAAAACGAACCGCTGCGGTTATCGTATTGCCCAGATCGGCATAGTCGATAGCGGGCTTGCCGTCAGTGGAGATGATGAACTTTGACAGGTTAATAGACCCGAGGTTGCAGGCCTCCATGGGCAACAGGGGCTGTTCACCGCAGGGATTGGTGCTCTCAATTTCACCGATCGCCGGCGTAGGGTTGTCCCGATTCAATCGATCTAAAAATACAATTCCCGGGTCCCCGTTCTCCCAGGCCTGGGTAACCAGGGACAGGTAGACTTCAGCGGCATTCAACTGGCCGACCGTCTTGCCGGTCTGGGGGTTGATAAGGTCATAATCTTCCTTCTGGGCCACGGCTTCCATGAAGTTTTCGGTCAACCCGACCGAAATGTTGAAATTGTTCAACTCGTTGTTCTTTTGCTTGCAATAAATGAACTCCATGATGTCGGGATGATCGACCCGCAAAGTGGCCATGTTGGCTCCACGACGAGTACCGCCCTGTTTGACCTGCTCCGTAGCGGTGTTGAAAATCTTCATGAACGACACCGGGCCCGAAGCGATTCCGCCGGTGGTGCCCACCATGCTGTTTTTGGGGCGCAGGCGGGAAAAAGAAAAACCGGTCCCGCCTCCGGACTTATGGATGGCGGCGGCATTTTTGAGCGAATCGAAGATGCCGTCCATACTGTCTTCAACCGGGAGGACAAAACAAGCCGCCAATTGGCCGAGCTGCCGGCCCGCGTTCATCAGCGTGGGCGAGTTGGGCAGGAACTTGAGATCGGTCATGATATCGTAAAAAAGATCCTCGGCCGTCTTTACATCCTTGGCCGTGCCGTAGTTTTTCTCAGCCCGAGCAATGTGTCGGGCCACGCGCCGAAACATCTGGGCCGGCGTTTCGGTGGGTTCACCCTGCAGGTCTTTCTTCAAGTACCGCCGGGCCAGAACCGTTTTGGCGTTATCCGAAAGGTTCAGGCCGTTTTTAATGAATAGCGATTTTTCCAGTTTGACCGTGGCTACTTTCTTGAGGCCCAGTTCCATGAGTTTGGCTTTGAGGACCTCATCGATCACCGGCAGGGTTATGGTATTGATTTCCAGGTCGTTGATTGCGTCTTTGATAAATCGACTGACATCCAGTGCCTGCTGCGGGTTGATTGAGTTGCGGCTGACCAGCAGGTCCGAGAAAAGCTGGTCATCCCAATCGTGGGTCCGCAGGTCGATGGGGCCGTCTTCCGTCACGAGGTATTTGCGCTTTGAAGCCATGGATCGCTCCCTGTCTAAAGTACACTTACTATAGTTTAAAAAATAAATACCATTCATCGGCAGCAACTGAAAATGAGCAATGGCCGTCCCTCATTTAAAATCCTTTTGTTGGTTGCCGAACTAGATAGCCCAGGTTGAATGGATTAAACGCCAGGTGGCAACAGCATGCCTGCATGGACCGCCCGTGGAATTGGCCAAATGTTCAAGTAGATAGGCGGTTGTCAGCTGGTATTTTTGCTGCGTATTTGAATCATTCTCACACAATATGTGGTATGTCAATCGGAATTTCAATCAATATCTGGAGTTTTTAGGGATTCGGCCACCAATTCAGTGAAAAGATTGATGAAAGCGCCGCAGGGGGCGGGCGTTTTTTTCAGGTGGCTCAAAAATGCACAGTGGGACATGGTTTTTAGGTCGCACCACAACGGTCGGGTAAAACGCGCTGCCGCGTCCATCAGCAATTGAGAATGATGTGGCGTTGCTCCTTTTCGATGGTCACGGCCGGGATCATGTATTTGAGGCTGAGACCGACTTCCTGGTTTAGTTGCCATTCGATTTTACCGTCAATGTCGATGACTTCATCATCGAGGAAAATGAGGGTTCCTTTTATAAATTCGGGCAGCGCGATGTCGGCGTCGTTCAAAAAGCGGATACCGCCTTCACTAACGTCGGTCACTTCGAAGACCGTTTTGCTTGTGTTCAGGTGGGGCCGTTTGCCGGGACGGTAGACAATCCGGATATAACTTCTTTTTTCACGTTCAGCGTGACCATTCATATCCATGGTGCTTTTCCTCCCTGTCGGCAGGCAGAATATGGGGGAAGCCTGAACCAGAAGCTATTGCTAGAACCCATCTCAAAAAAGTCTTCTTGTCCGGTATAGCCTGCGGCGGCGAGGGATTGGTCCAAACTCGGCGTTGGGCGCTCATATCAAATCCCCGAAATACCATTGTATTTACCACGCAAGGCACTGGCTTCGCTGGCGCCTCCGGGTTGATATTCGCGGCCGCCTTGCTTGTCAGGTGTAGCTCGTAGAGCGAAGACTGGATTTTAGACCAAAATCCGGTTTTTGAGATAGGTTCCAGAATTATGTTTTGGGACAGCTTCCATGTTACCTGATTTTTAAGCCGTGTCAAAAAAAATCCGTTTGAATTTTTCAGGCTGACCGGGTACTAATCGACACGTACCGCGATTTCAAGCCGCGAACTTGGAGCAGGCATGCTGAATCGTTTGATCTCCATCAGTATTATTATCTTCATCGGTGTAACCTCTGCAGTGCTTTTCCTGGTCGCACTGGCTGTCTGGCTGTTGACGGTATGTTTCGACCGGCGCCTGGTAGCTTTGCACATGTTCACGTCTTTCTGGGCGGTCTTGTACCTCTGGGTGGTGCCGGCCTGGCAGGTTACCGTGGGAGGGCGGGACCGGATACGGCGGGGGGCAACCTACATGGTCGTTTCCAATCACCAGTCCCAACTCGATATCCTGGTGGCCTTCAAGCTGTTCTTTCCATTCAAGTGGGTGTCCAAAGCCGCTGTTTTCAAGCTTCCTTTCATCGGCTGGAATATGGTATTAAACCGGTATATCAAAATCAAACGCGGCCAGAAGGACAGTATTGCCCAGATGATGAAAGCTTGCGAAAAAACGCTTGCCGCCGGCAGTTCCGTCTTCTTCTTTCCCGAGGGAACCCGCTCCCGTACCGGTATCGTTAAACCTTTCAAGCACGGCGCCTTCACCCTAGCCCAGAATATGAAAGTCCCCATATTGCCAATTGTGATAAACGGGACGAAAAACGCGCTACCTAAAAACAGCCTTAATTTTCACGGTCGCCACGCGATCCACATCCAGGTCCTGGACGAGATACCCGTGGCGCGGTTCGCGGATCTGCCGGTGGACGAAGTGGCGGAACTCGTTCGCGGTGTGATCAGCACACACGTTACAGAACACCGGCATAATTGAGCGCGGCCCATTGAAGCCCTAAACACATCAAGCGATATCGACCCATAAGAAAGGTGCATCCATGAAAACGCAACTTTTTGAATATCTCTCCGAGCAAACCGCGCAGCTGCGGGCGGACGGCCTGTTCAAAGCAGAACACATTATTACTTCTCCCCAGCAGGCAGCCATCTGGGTGCAGGCGGGTGGTGAGGTCCTGAACTTTTGCGCAAACAACTATTTGGGCTTGGCCAATCATCCGGACCTGATCAAGGGGGCCCAGCAGGCTCTGGAGAAATACGGTTTCGGGATGTCTTCGGTACGGTTTATTTGCGGCACCCTCGACATCCACAAAGAATTGGAACAGCGCATCAGCGCCTTTCTGGGGATGGAGGACACGATTCTCTACAGCTCCTGCTTCGATGCCAACGGCGGCCTGTTTGAAACCCTGCTGGGCCCGGAGGACGCGGTTATCAGTGATGCCCTGAACCATGCCAGCATCATCGACGGCGTGCGCCTGTGCAAGGCCCGGCGCTTCCGGTACAAGAACAACGACATGGCGGACCTGGAAGCAAAGTTGCAGGCGGCGGCCGACTGCCGTTTCAAGCTGATTGCTACCGACGGTGTGTTTTCGATGGACGGAATCATCGCCGACCTGGGCGCTATCTGCGACTTGGCAGACAAACACGGCGCCCTCGTGATGGTGGACGACTCCCACGCGGTCGGGTTTACCGGACCCGACGGCCGGGGTTCGCATGAGCACTGCAACGTCATGGGGCGGGTCGACATCATCACCGGCACGCTGGGCAAAGCCCTGGGGGGTGCCTCCGGCGGGTACACCGCCGCGAAAAAAGAGCTGGTGACCTGGCTGCGCCAGCGGTCGCGGCCCTACCTGTTTTCCAATACCCTGGCACCCGTTATCACGGCGGCATCTATTGCGGTCCTGGATTTACTGGAATCCAGCGGGCAATTGCGCGAAACCCTCAAATTCAACAGCGACTATTTTCGGCAGAGACTGACGGCGGCCGGTTTCGACCTGATTCCCGGTGAACATCCGATCATTCCGGTCATGCTCGGAGACGCTGTGCTGGCCCAGAAAATGGCGGCCCGCCTGCTCGATGAGAGTATTTATGTGATCGGTTTCAGTTTTCCCGTGGTACCCCGCGGACAGGCCCGCATCCGGACCCAGATGTCCGCCGGGCATACCAAAGAGCACCTGGATCGGGCCCTGGCGGCATTCATCAAGGTCGGCCGTGAACTGGAGGTCATCCCATGAAAACCATGCGCGCCTTGGTCAAACGCAAACCCAAGCGGGGTATCTGGATGGACGCTGTTCCCATACCCGATATCGGTCCCAATGACGTGTTGATCAAAATCAAAAAAACGGCTATCTGCGGAACGGACATCCACATCCACAACTGGGACGAATGGTCGCAAAGCACGATCCCGATACCCATGACGATCGGGCATGAGTTCGCCGGCGTGATCGAAGCTTTGGGCAGCGAAGTCGTGGGGCTCAAGGAAGGCGACCGAGTGTCCGGCGAAGGACACCTGACCTGTGGGCACTGCCGCAACTGTCGGGCCGGCAAACGACACCTTTGCCGCAATACCATTGGTGTAGGGGTCAACCGCCCAGGCTGTTTCGCCGAGTTCCTCAGTATCCCGGCGGTCAATGTCTTTCCGCTGCCGGACAACATCGACGACGAGATCGGCTCTCTGCTGGATCCTCTGGGAAATGCCACCCACACCACCCTGTCCTATGACCTGGTGGGTGAGGACGTCCTGATTACAGGCGCGGGTCCGATCGGTATCATGGCGGTGGCTATCGCCCGGCACGTGGGGGCGCGCTTCGTGGTGATCACCGATATCAATGACTACCGGCTGAATCTGGCTAAGCAGATGGGGGCCACCCGGGTGGTCAACGTTACCAGCGAAAGTGCGGCCGACGTGATGCCGCAATTGGGAATGCGTGAAGGCTTTGATGTGGGATTGGAAATGTCGGGGAATATTGGCGCTTTCCGCGATATGCTGGCCATCATGAACTACGGCGGCAAGATCGCCCTGCTGGGCATCCCACCCTCTGAGGCCGCCATCGACTGGACCCAGGTGATCTTCAAGGGGCTTTTTCTCAAGGGGATCTACGGCCGGGAGATGTTCGAGACCTGGTACAAGATGTCCACCATGCTCCAGAGCAGCCTGGATATTTCCGGCATTATCACCCACCGATTTAAGGTGGCGGATTTTGAGGCAGCCTTTGATGTGATGGGCTCCGGCAAGTCGGGAAAAGTTATCCTGGATTGGGAATGAATCCGGCTTGCCGGATTCATGGTTTTAAGTCTTATGTTTTAAGTGTTAAGACAAACCCTAAGTTGGATTCATAAGCTGGTTCCTGTTTTGTCGTAACACCTAGCACTTAAAACTTAAAACAATTTGATTTCATGAACCATTTTACTGAAACCCTCTACGACGGCTACGGACAGCAATTCCGTATCGATGAGTTGCTGTATGAAGAGAAAACCGCCCATCAGCACCTGCTGATCTTTCACAACGATCTTTTCGGGCGAGTCATGGCGCTTGACGGGGTTGTCCAGACCACGGAAAAAGACGAGTTCATCTACCACGAGATGCTGGCCCATGTGCCAGTCCTGGCCCACGGCCGTGTGGCCAGGGTGCTGATAGTCGGCGGCGGGGACGGGGGCATGCTGCGCGAGGTGCTCAAGCACCGCGGTGTCGAATCCGTGACCCAGGTAGAGCTAGACCGCAAGGTGGTTGACCTGTGCCGCCAATATCTGCCCAACCACTCACAGGGGGCCTTCGAAGACCCCCGGGTAGCGCTGGTGTTTGATGATGGGTTGCATTTTGTTTCCAGCACGGATCGGCAATTCGATGTGATCATATCAGACAGCACCGATCCGATCGGTCCGGGCGAGGCCCTGTTCAGTGCGGATTTTTACCGGGCCTGCAAACGTCGCCTGAAACCGGGTGGCGTTTTGGTCACCCAGAATGGGGTCGTCTTCATGCAGCCGGATGAGGTTCGCACCACGGCCAACCACTTTCGCAATCTCTTTGCCGATTGGCATTTCTTCACGGCGGCAATTCCGACCTATGTCGGCGGCAGCATGACTTTCGGTTGGGGAACGGATGACCCTGACTTGCGCCGGCTTCCGGTAGACACGCTCCGTGAGCGGTTTCAGGAGGCCGGATTTACAACCCGCTACTATACGCCCGAGATTCATCGCTGTGCGTTTACCTTGCCCCAGCATGTTCTGGATGCAATCGACAAGACGGCGGGCAGTACAGGTTAAAATTCTGAAACACGAAATGCCTGCGGGGTTTGTTCGATAGGTGGATGGGATGAGCAGGGCGGCCCCGGCAGCTACCGCCCGCCGGAAACTTCTATAAAAGCACCGGTGGTATAACTGGATTCGTCCGACACGAGCCAGGCGATGGCGGCGGCGACTTCTTCCGCCCGACCACCCCGCTGCAAAGGGAGTTGGTGCTTGATCCGGTCCACCCGATCCGGTTCACCCCCATCCGCGTGAATGTCGGTGTAAATAAAGCCGGGCCTGACACCATTCACCCTTATCCCTTCCGCGGCGATTTCGGTAGCCAGACCGAGGGTAAATGTATCGATTGCACCTTTCGATGCGGCGTAATCCACATACTCGCCGCCGGAACCGATGCGGGCTGCGGCCGAGGACACATTTACAATGACTCCGCCCGGGCCGCCGTGTTTGGTGGACATCCGTCTAATCGCTTCCCGACTGCAGAGGAAATAGCCGGTGACATTTGTCGTCAAAATCCGATTGATTCTTTCGGCGGTCATGGATTCAATGCGCATTTGCGGGAGCAGAATGCCGGCGTTGTTCACCAGTACATCAATCCGGCCCAGCTTGCTGTCAATAGCATTGAATAGCAGTTTTACATCCGCTTCCGTGGAAACATCGGCCTGGACGGCTATCGCGCGAGAGCCCAAGGCGGTGATTTTTGCAACCACGTCTTCCGCATGCTTTTTATTTCTGAAAAAGTTCACGCAGATTGCATAGCCATCAGACGCCATCCGCAAAGCGGTGGCAGCCCCGATCCCCCTGCTGGACCCGGTTATTAAAGCAACTTTTTCCATGGAAATGCGCTATGACTTTTCAGATCTGATAATTTGCTATTATTGTTCAATTTTGGTTACTATAGAATATTTGTTGCGGATCTGGCTTAGAATACCTTTACGCTTCATCGTTTCAAGGGCCCGTTCTACTTTGGCGACATGACCACGCTCAGTGTTTTTTGAGAAGGCCGCATAATGATAGTAAGTCGAGAAAACGGCAGGCAAAATTCGCACTTGTTTTTCACTTTCCTTATTAGCAATCAGGTAGCTCAGACCAAGATCGTGATAAAATGCAAAGCGCCCCCGTTTGGCTGTCAACATCTTCAGAAGCATTGCGGGTGTTCTAGCGCTGTCATCTACTACCAAGCCCTCTTGTGAACGAAGATATTTACTGGCGGCTGTCCCGTGAATAGTCAGCAGTTTCCCATGTTTACCGAGTGAATTCACGTCGGCGGTTTCCGCAATGACAACACGATCACCATGGCGGACCATGGCGACGTAATTCAATTGATATAGGGGCGGATCTATGAACGTATATTTTCCCTTCCGCGTAACTGTTTTTTTTAATCCGAAGAAAACGTCCAGTCTGCCGTTTTCAAGATATTTTTGAAGTCTTCGAAATGGTAGATAGGTTTGATAACCACTAAATGAAATTTGTGGATTTACCTTTTCTATGGCTTGGATGATTTCAACGCAAAGCCCGCCCATTTGTTGGTTCGCAAGCATCACATATTTTGGGGCACTGTCTTGGGCGGCTGTTCTAAATTCGATAGCCGCGGCAGGTAACGTGAATCCGATTAGCACTAGGGCCCAGAATCCTATTTTATCAAATTTCGAGATAGCGATGTTCATCTTGGATAATGTAAGGCCGTCGTTGTCCGAAAATGGTACCGTTATTCATTTTCGATTGCGCACCTGCTAGCTTACAATTTGCCGGTCGGCAAGACAATCGGTATCTCTGTAGCGTAGGACGCATTATGGCGCCAATTGCCCCAGGGCCGCCGCAATCTGGTTGCTGAGACCAGCCAGGGCCTTGCTTTGGGCTGCGACCAATCCGTTGTAATCCGGGGTGGTTACAGGTGTGCGAATTTCGGAGTGTTTGATCACCAGGGGGGCTGACTGCCCGTTTTGTTTGATACTCCAGGTGGCATCCAGCAGGACTTCGCCTTTCGGGTTACCGTCGAAACGGTTGATATTGAGAACCACCTGGTGGGTGAAGGGAAATAGGCTTTCACGGTAGTGCGGGGCCACCTTGTCGGTTCCCAGGCGCGTGGCCAGGTTGGCTGTCAGCACGGCCGTAATGTTGTCTTGCAAAGGGCCAGCCCAACGGCTGAGTTCAGAGACTTTAATGCGATTGCCGCCATCCCGGGAGACAATCTGTTTACGGTCCAGTTCGGCCGGAATCGTCACCGGCCCGACGGCAATTGCCATGTCCGCGGACAGCTGGGCCACCGGCCTCGTGGCGGGGGTGGGGCCGAGGGTGTAGAAATCCGATTTGGGCGATTTGCCGGTGCATCCGGCCAGGCCCACCGCTAGTGCTAGGCTGAAAACAAGGATACCCAAGCGAACGTTTGATGCCATCATTCGTCTTTTCCTTTCCCGCTGATAATTGCTTCCGGGTGCCTTTCCAGATAATCCATAAGCTGCCGCAGTGATCGGGAGGCCCGGGCGACTTCATCGAGGGCCGTCTTCATCCGAATCTGCAGAGGCGAATCGGTTTTCATCATTTCACTGGCATTTTCCATGGCCTGGCGCGCTTCTTCCAGGGTTGCGTTCAATTGCGGTGAGACGGTCGTGCGCAGGTCACTCATCATGAGCCGGGCTTCTTCGATAGTGGCGTCCAGGTTTTTCAAAGTCCGGGGTAATTCCGGGGAGTCCACCAGGCGACGGGCGCCATTGGCAGCGGCCTGCAGATCACGGCCGATCGCCTCGATGGGCATCTTGTCCATGCGGTCAATGATGCGGGCCACCTTGACTTTGATTTGCTGTATCGTTTTGGGAATTGTCGGGAATACCGGATAGGGTGCATTCCAGTTTATGGTGGCCGGGGCCGCATCTGGAAATTGGCTGATAGTGATGATGAGCTGGCCGGTCAGAAGGTTTCCGGTTTCCAACTGGGCGCGGTAGCCCTGGTTGACCATGTCTTCGATCAGTTGGCGACGTTTCTCTTCGGTGAGGTTGCCGTCGTTGGGAAACACCCGCTCAGGTTCGAACTCGACCATTACCGGGATCCGAAAATCCTGCGTCTGTTCATCGAATTCAAGCCCGATTTCCAAGACCTGGCCGATCCGGATACCCTGGACTTCGACCGGGGCTCCCGGGGTAAGACCGCGCACAGTCTCATTGAAATAGATGAGCCAGCGCTGCTTGGCCAGGTAGGCGGTTTCGCGGGCTTTGTCCAAGTTGTCGTAGAGGATGAAGTCCGCGTCTTCCTTGGCTGGCGGACCGGGCTCGGCCCCCTGGGGAATCCCGAAGGAGATGCCGCCAATCAGAAGGCTGACCACCGAATCGGTGTCGATGCGAACGCCTTGGGCGTCCAACTTTAAATCAATGCCACTGGCATTCCAGAAGCGGGTATTCTCGTAGACGAAGTGGTGGTAGGGGGCGTTGATGAAGACTTTCAGCGTTACGATTTTACCGTCTTCCGAGAGGTGATAATTCACTACCTGGCCGGCTTCGATCTGGCGATACAGCACGGGTGAGCCCGTATCGATGGACCCCCTGCGGAGAGCCTTCAGGTAGAAAGCGCGGCCCGGGGCATCCGTTGTCACCGTGGGCGGCTCTTCTAGACCGATAAAGGATTCGACAAAATTGCCGGGGCGGCCCGGATCAAGGGTGATATAGGCGCCGGAAAAGAGCGTGCCCAGTCCCGTCACGCCGCGGGCAGCCACCCGGGCCCGCACAACCCAAAAGCGCGTGTTTGCGGATAAAAACGCTTCAGCCTGCTTGGCGAGCGCAGCAGTCACGATAACACTGGAGAGATCTTCGCTGAGCTCGATCTTGGTGACCCTGCCCAGATCGACCTCCTTGTACTTGATACGGGTCTCGCCGACCTCCAGGTCCTTGGCGGATTTAAAAGTGATGGTGATGGTTGGGCCCTGTTCCGAGAGGGTTTTGTAGACCAGCCAGCCGCCGATACAGAGGGCCACAACCGGTATCAGCCAGACAATGGAGATATGTCGTTTCCGGGGCTGGCGGACATTGGCCGCCGGGATGTCAGCATCCATCGGGATTCCTTGTTCCACGTCACTCATGCGTGTCTTTCTCCGTATCCCAGATCAAGCGGGGATCAAATGTCAGGGCGGCAAACATGGTAATCACGACAACGGCGGCGAAATATATCGCCGCGTCTTCTACTTTGACGGTGGCGATCTGGCCAAGATTCACCAGGGCGATCAGAACGGTTATAGCAAAGATATCAACCATGGACCAGCGGCCGATGACCTCGGTCACGCGATATAGGCGGGTACGGTCTCGCGGGCGCCAGGTCGACTTGCGCTGTACGGTGATCAGCAGAAAAGATAAAGCGACCAGTTTCAAAAGGGGAACCATAATGCTGGCGGTGAAGATAATCAGCGCCAGGTGCCACATACCCTCGCGCACGAAATAGATAACCCCGCTCATGATCGTATCCGTTTTTTCATCGCCGAAAGAAATGATGTTGGTGATGGGGTAGAGATTCGCGGGGATATAAAAGATCCCGGCCGTCATTACCAGTGCCCAGGTGCGGGAGATACTGAACTTTTTGCGCCGCCGCAAGGGCGCCCCGCAGCGGGGGCATCTGAGTTTGGCGTTTATTTCCAGACCGCCGCAGAGCAGGTGGCAAGTCCGGCAGCTGATAACGCCGCCGGCATTAAAGTAGCACTTGTCGGATATGTGGCGAGCTTCGTCCCACTTTTTCCAGATCTGGTGTGGGTCGAAGGTGGTAATGATCGCTGCGATCACAAATGTGAACGCCATGAAGGCATATACGGAAATACCGTACGTCAGGTCGCCGTCCTTGGTGAGCTTAACAACGGTCACCAGGATGCCCAGCATGAAAATTTCAATCATGCTCCAGGGGGCCGTGCGCTGCACGATGCGCAGGACCCGCGGCAAACCGGGTGCCAGCCAGCCCAGACGCAGGGGCAGCAGAATATACAACAGCCCCATGAGCTGAATGGCCGGAGCGATAAAGGTGGTGATCAGAACCAGCAGGCCCACGTGCCACCAGCCCTGGGCGAAGAAGACCATGATGCCGGTAATCAGGGTGGTCTCTTCCACCTTGCCGGCCATACGAAATGAAATGAAGGGGAAGATGTTGATCAGGATGAACAATACAATCCCGGCTACGGTCAGCGCAAGGGTGGATTCGATACAATCCGGTTTGCGTTTGTATAGGAGGGCACCACAGCGGCGGCACCGCACAGATCTCCGCATTGGGACCGGTGGTATCTTTTGAACCAGTTCACAATCGTGACAGGCGATGAGGGTGTCGGCTTCCATGGATCGGATTCACTGTTGCTAATACTTCCGGATCTAGTGGTTCGTTTCAGGTTAGCGGGCATGATGCCCGGGAACTTTCAAATCGACGTCTGCAGGCCGATCTTTCATTATGTACTAAAGATAGGTGGGGTTGTCAAACGGGTTTGTTGCGGAACTGCTTGAATTTCTAATGAATTTTGAATGGGCGGGGAATGGTGCCCTTGCCAGGGCCCGACCTCTTAGAAAGCCGCCCCGCCAAGGAGCGGCTTCTCGGAGGACCCGCAGGTGCTTATTGCGCTACCATCAGCATCATGTGGAACAGGGCCATCTTTTGTTCCAGGGTCAGGACATCCTTGGCTTTGAGGATGTGGGCGACCTTGTTGTCTATCATCTTGGTGCCGATATCGGCGATGCTCGTGATGAGCCGATTTACCTTTTTGGGATCTCGTTGGGGAGACAGCAGCTCGGCCTGCAGGTCGAGAACCTTGTATTCCAGGTCCAGCTCGTACTTGATATTCCGGATGTCCATGTCCGCCCGATATTTGAGCAGCTTTTTGATCTGGGCGTTGGTCAGATCCAGATCCAGAGCCGGCAGGTCCAGCTCCAGGTAATAGGAAAAGCTGTCCGGGAGGGCCATTTCGTATTCGGTCAGGGCACCGAGAATAACCATACGCTGATCATCGGTAAAGATATCTTTGGCCTTTAAAAAATATTCCACTTTGAGCTTGAGCAGGTCACCGCCCAGAGAGGCCAGCTGTTTGACATGTTTGTTAACGATTTTGGAACTGGCCTTGATTTTCTTCTCAGAGTCCCATCTGTCCTCTTTGCGCAGTTCCTGGGCCAGCGCCATGCGGGCCTTGTCGATCTTGGCTTCCAGGGCCATTTTTTTAGCGCTGAACGATTCGACCACCTGGCCGAGTTTCTGGATTTGCTCTTTGGTCAAGTCGAGGTCGGCAACGAGATTGGTGTTGCCGGCTAGGATCGTGCCAGTGCCCACAAGCAAGGTCAGGACGGTTACCATGGTAATCAATACGGTCTGCTTATTTCGCATTTCTTTTCCTCCTTAGTGAAATCTTATCAAAATGGTCTACCGGGCGAGAAAAATGCCGGTATGGTGGCCTGATTATAAACCTGCGTGTAAATAACGACCTAAATGTTAAGTCGCTTTTGGCGATTGTACAACCTGTGTTCTCAAGTCATCGTCATTCAAGGTTGAGCGGCACCATGTTCTGTATCAAGTCGGCGTAGGTTTCCCGCTGGCGGATGAGATGGGCCTGCCCATCCACGACCAGTACTTCGGCCGGACGGGGGCGGGAGTTATAGCTCGATGCCATTGAATATCCATAGGCACCGGCACTTTTAATGGCAATCAAGTCTTGTTCGCGAATTTCATTGAGCTGCCGGTCCCGGCCGAGGTTGTCGATTTCACACAGGTTGCCGACAACGGTGTAGGTGTTCACTGGGCCGGTCGGATTGGAGACATTCACGATTTCGTGAAAGGCGTCATAGAACATGGGACGGATCAGGTGGTTAAAACCAGTGTTGACACCGACAAAATCGACAGCTTCGTTTTTCTTGACCACGGTGCACTCTGCGAAGAGGGTGCCAGCGCTGCCGACCAGGAAGCGTCCCGGTTCAAACCAGATCTCAATCCGGCGTCCCACCCTGTTGCAAAAGTCGTTGTACAGGTTTTCCAGCGTTTGGCCGAGGACCGGCAGGTCGAGCACCTGGTTGCCGTCGCCGACATCATCCTTGATGCCGCCGCCGAAATCAACGAACTCGAGATGCTTAAAGCCGGCTGCGATATCGAAAACGGTGCGGGCACCCTCGGTAAAGATTTCCGGGCTCATGATGACTGAACTGGAGTGGATGTGGACCCCGTTGATTTTCAGGTCATAGGCGGCTTCCAGCTCTTTTACGGTAGCCAACTGTGACCGGGAAATGCCAAATTTAGACTGGTTGTGCCACCAATCCACTTTGTCGGCATTAACCTGGGTGGAGATGTTCGGGTTCAGGCGGATACAGATTGGAACCCCGCCGCCGTACTTGTGAGCGAATTTTTCCAGGCTGGAGATACTCTCGATGTTGATAACGGTGCCGGTTTCGACGGCCTGTTCGATTTCCGCAAAGTCTACACAGTTGGGCGTAAACACGATTTCATCCGGCTTGAAACCGGCCGCCAGGCCCAGTTGGATTTCCGCTGGCGAAACGGTGTCCAGCCCGGTGCCCAGCTTGCGCATCAGTTGGATGATGGCCAGGTTGGAGCAGGCTTTGCAAGCGTATTTAATGCGGGCCGGCACTCCGGCAAAGGCCGCGTTGAAACGCGCCACTTGCCTGGCAATGTTCTCTGCGTCGTAGACATACAGGGGGGTTCCGAATTCACGGCAGATATCTTGAACCGCGATGCCACCAAGCGTATAGCGACCGTTTTCATATTTCATGTCTTTATGTCCTGAATCTGGATTTGGTTTTCGGTCGTGCAGCCGCAAGGCAACCCGCTTAGGAGTTGCGCACCGGCGGCGGCTCCGGTGTCCGTCTGAACGATGCCTGCTTAACATTCCTGCAATCCGGAATCAACCCACTAACGGTCTACTCGTATAACTATCGACAGGTTGTTTAAAACATGGGTTTGGTATAAGGTAACCGGCAATCTATGGGTTCCGGGAACACAGAAAACGCGAAAAGATGCTATGGCAGGTCGCAAAAAAGAAAACAGACGCACAGCTCCAATTAAAAGAAGCCCCGCGGCCTACTTGACAGTCAAGCTCCTTTTGAAGCTGCTTCTTTGGCCTTTCTTCCGGCTTGAAGTCAGCGGTGAACGCAACCTACCCCGGGACCGGGCCTTCATCCTGCTGCCCAAGCATCAGCGCTGGGAAGATATTCCCTTCACCGGCTTTGCGGTTTCCCGGCAGCTCTATTTTGTGGCCAAGCATGAGCTCTTCAAAACCCGGTTCACCGACAGGCTGTTCAAGGCCCTGGGCGGCATTCCGCTGAACCGTAAAAAACCTTTGGCGAGCCGCCGCTATCTCCAGTCCGCCATCCGGATGTTGGAAAACGGTGAGGGGATGGTCGTATATCCCGAGGGAACCTATTACCGCAAAAGAATGGGACCGGGCCACACCGGTATGTTGCGGTTTATCCTGGCGCGCCTGTCCATGCCGCTGATTCCGGTCGGCATTCACTACAGCTTGGACGGTTGGCGTATCCGGGTCCGGGTGTCTATCGGCCGGGTCACCTATCAGCGACCCCATGAATCCGTGGATCGCCTGCTTGTGCGGATCATGCTGGAAATGGCCGCCCTTTCCGGTTATCCCCTGCATCCGGATACCGGTCGGCCGGGAGTCAATGACCGACACCATGCAAGCTGCCCCCAATGCGCATTTCCAAACGGCGACCGGTCCATTCAAACCGCGTGACGTGTCCCGGGCTTTGTATGCAAGCAGTCGTCAAGCCCTGGCGGATATCCAGCCCGGTATTGATTACCGCCAGGCATCGGTCGTTCTGTTTCTGGTCGGAGATTACCCCTCTGCCCCCGGGCGGCAGTCCGAACCCTGCCTGATTCTCAATAAACGTTCGGCCCTGGTGCGTCAGCCGGGAGATCTTTGCTGCCCCGGAGGCGGCGTCACCCTGGGGCTGGATCGCCCGGCCTCAGCGCTGCTCAAGCTTCCCGGTTCGCCCCTGCGACGCTGGCCCTACTGGTCCCGGCTGAAACAGGTGGATGCCAACGGTCGGTTGCCCTTGCTCATGGCTACTGCGTTTCGAGAGGGCCTCGAAGAGATGCGTCTCAATCCTTTGGGGCTAGAGTTTTTGGGCCTTCTGCCGACCCAGGATCTCGTGTTGTTCAGTCGGCGGATATTTCCCCTGGTCTGCCGTATCAAAAGGCAGCGGCGTTTTTTTCCAAACTGGGAGGTGGCGAAAATCGTACCCATTCCCCTGCGCCATTTGCTGGATGCGGACCGCTATGCCCAGTATCGCCTGACCATCGATATACCCAATCCGGGCCGCGTCGCCCCGGAAACCAAGACGAGGCCCTGTTTCCTGCATCACTACCCGCAGGGCGAGCGGGAAATATTCTGGGGGGCCACGCTGCGCATGGCCTTGCAGTTTCTCGAAATCGTTTACGGATTTGTCCCCCCGGAACTATTCCGCCTCCCGGTGGTGGCCGGACGTTTGACGCCCGAGTATCTGACCGGAACACGCGGATAATTAGGGTTGAGTATTTTGCTTCATCCTGTATAACTATATGAATACGCAGGCTTATTCTAAAATCAGCGAGAAAAGACCACTATGAAACAGGTTCTATTTGCAAAACACGCGGGCATGGCATTGCGGCTCGGCCACAGGGGCATCCGCCATGCGGGAGTTGTCAATGGTTAAGCACACCATCCAGGGCAGCACCGGAACGTCAGCGCTTCTGGTGGGCGAGTCCATTCAAAATGTCGGCCATTACCTACCGGACAGCCCGGTCTTTATCATTACCGATACCGTAGTTGCCGATCTGTATGCGCATCTTTTTCCTCCCGGCCAGGTGATTATCCTGGGCACCGGGGAGCAAATCAAGACCTTGGAGACCGTCGCGATGGTGTTCGAGCAGTTGATCGCGGCGGGGGCGGACCGGGCCAGTTTTATTCTGGGAATCGGGGGTGGGATCGTCTGCGACATTACCGGATTTATTGCTTCCACCTTTATGCGGGGGGTGCCTTTCGGGTTTGTAGCCACCACCCTGCTGGCCCAGGTGGATGCCAGCGTTGGCGGAAAAAATGGCGTAAATTTAGGTGGTTATAAAAATATGGTCGGGGTGTTCAACCAGCCGGACTTCGTGATATGCGATATGGAGCTGCTGAGAAGTCTGCCGGCCGCCGAAGTGCGCTGCGGCATGGCCGAAATTGTGAAACACGCCGCTATTGAAGATGCGCAAATGTTTGCTTATCTTGAGGAGAATGCCAGCAAGGCGGTTGCCTTGGATCCGGCCGTGATCGAGAAGCTCGTTTCCGATTCAGTGGTGATCAAGGCGGCTGTGGTCAACCGAGACGAAAAGGAACACGGCGAAAGGCGCAAGCTTAACTTTGGGCATACGGTCGGCCACGCCATAGAAAAGACCACGGGCATTCCCCATGGCGAGGCGGTCAGTGTGGGTATGGCTGTGGCCGCGGCCATCTCCGCAAAACGGGGCCTGCTTGCCGATGAAGATGCAGTCCGCCTGACCGCCCTACTTGCAAAATTGGGCCTGCCGACAATCGTAGATGCTGATCCCGGCCAGATCGTGGCTGCCCTGGCAAAGGATAAAAAAAAGGAAAAGGACGTCATCCACTACGTGCTCCTGGATGCCATCGGCAACTGCCGGATTGAAGAGATTTCCATTTCCGAGCTGAACGCATCCGTAAGGGCGCTCGTATAGGGGCTATCTCAAAAATGTCTTTTGGCCCAATCTTCAGCCTTCGCTGAAGCTATGGCTGATAACCTCTTCTCGGAGCCTTGCCTGCCCGGCGTAGCCTGGAAGGCGTAGACGGGACCTTGAACCAAAATCCTATTTTTGAGGTAGCCTCTGGGAAACAATGTTTAAGGGCTATCTAACCCGCCATAAGGAGGCCAGATATGGAAGGCTGCATTTTCTGCAAGATTATAAAGGGGGAGATCCCCAGTTTCAAATTGTATGAGGACGATCGGGTTTATGCCTTTGCAGATATCAACCCGATTACCGATGGGCACACCCTGATCATTCCCAAAGCCCACGCTGAAAACCTGTGGGAGATATCTGAAAACAATATTGCGGCCATTCATAAGGCCTCAATCAAAATTGCCGACGCCATACGCGCGGTCCTCGGACCGGTAGGTATCGCGGCGTTGCAGCTCAACGGAAAGGAAGTCAACCAGGTGGTCATGCACTATCACCTGCACCTTATTCCGAAGGCCGCCGACGGGTTTAAGTTGAAGATGACCGAGTGGGAGCTGGTTCCCGGAGACATGGACAAAATCAAGGACATCGGGGAACAGATCGCCGCCGCCATTTAAACAGCGATCGACAACAGGCCTGAAATCCGGGAGGAATTGGGATGAAGATCCGGTTTTGGGGTGTCAGGGGCTCTTTGGCGACACCCCTTTCAAATGCAAGCCTTAAGGAAAAAATCACGGCGTCGCTGGAACTGGCCGTGGAAGCCGGGCTCTCCAAAAAAGAAGCGGTGACCGCTTTTTTCGAGACCCTGCCCGAACACGTGCGTCGCACTGCCGGCGGCAATACGACCTGTTTGGAAATTATGGCCGGGGACACCTGTCTGATCATGGATGCCGGCACCGGTATCAGACCCTTGGGACTGGACCTGATGCGGCGGGCCGGCACCAATCCCATTACCGCCCACATTATGATCAGTCACACCCACTGGGACCACATCTGCGGCCTGCCTTTCTTTATCCCGGCGTTCATACCGAACAGCAGTATAACCATTTATGGTTCGCATCCCGACTTGGAAGGCCGGTTGCGGCATCAGCAGGATTATGAATTCTTTCCCGTACCGCTGGCCCCGGCAATCAAATTCATCCAGCTCAACCGTAGAGAGGGACTGAGTACGGCCAGCTTCGACATCGGTCCGGTGTCGGTGGAGACCATTCCCCTGAATCATCCGGGCGGTTGCTATGGATACCGGGTGGCGCATGGTGGCAAAGTGGTGGTGTTTGCCACCGATTCCGAATACAAAGACCCCAGTTCCGAGGCCCTGAAACCATACGTGGATTTTTTCAAAGATGCGGACGCCGTGATCTTCGACGCCCAGTACTCCATGGAAGAGAATGTAGAGAAAGAGGACTGGGGCCACAGCAACATGTTCACGGGCGTCGATATGGCCTTGGAAGCCGGGGTAAAGCGGATGTTCTTTACCCACCATGAACCGGTTAACGAAGACCAGCGCCTGTGGGACGACCTCGATCAGGCCAAGCGGTACCTGGCCCTGCAGGATCCTGCCAGCGATCTGCAGCTCGAGCTGGCCGTGGAAGGACCGATTATTGATATCTGATAGGTACAACAAACGTCGGGACCGTGGCGGTATCCGGGCGGTGGCTTGGTCGGCTGCGCTTTTGATCTTGCTGATACCGGCCGGCCTGTCGGCCACAGTTACGGTGCGGGTGGGCATCTATCCGAACGAGCCACTGATTTTCACCGGCAAGGATGGCCGGGTCCAGGGGATTTACAACGATATTCTGGTTCACGTGGCCCAGAAGGAAAAATGGAACCTGAAATATGTCCCCGGTTCATGGGCCGAATGCATTGCGCGGCTGAACAATCACGAGATCGACTTAATGGCAGCCATTGCCTATTCCGAAGAGCGTCGCCTCATTTACGATTTCAACCAGGTAACCGTCATTGAAAACTGGGGGCAGGTCTACCTGCCTAAAGATTCTGAGGTCGCAACCTTTCTCGATTTGACCGGCAGACAGATGGCCGTTTTAAAAGACGACATCTACTATAACACGTTCAGGGGCCTGGGGGCCAAGTTTGAGATAAAGCCTGAATTCGTGGAGGTCGACAGCTATTTAACGATTTTCGGAATGCTTGACCGGGGCGAAGTCGCATCCGGAATTGTGTCGCGCATTTTCGGCCAATACCATGACGATCGCTACCGGATCAAAACCAGCCAGATGAATTTCGGACCGGTCGAGCTGCGGTTCGCCATACCCAAGGGACGGACGCGGACGATCCTGGAGACGATCGACAAACACCTTAAGTCGCTGAAATTGAGGAAGAATTCGATCTACCACCAGTCTTTGGACCGGTGGCTGGAAGGCTCGAGCAAGATCGTACTGCCCGCCTGGCTGAACCCGGCCTGGGTGGTGGGTTCGATTGCGGCGCTGGTCCTTTTTATCGGATCCGTGAGCCTGTTTTTGCGCTGGCAACTGCGGCTGCGAACCGCGGCACTTGAAAAGACCATTGCCGCCAAAGAACGGATCGAAAGCGATCTGCGGGTAGCCCGTGAAATCCAGATGGACTTGCTGCCCACAGAATTTCCCCCATTTCCCGACCGGCACGAGTTTGATATTTTCGCGATTATCGAACCGGCCCGGGAAGTGGGGGGCGATCTGTTCGATTTTTTCTTCGTGGACGATGATCATCTTTGCTTTCTCATTGGAGACGTTTCCGACAAAGGGGTGCCGGCGGCACTTTTCATGGCCCGCACCAAGACATTGATCAAATCGGTGGCCGGCGGCCGTCAAAATTCGGCCCAAATTTTGACGGCCGTAAACCGCGAGCTGTCGATAAATAATGATTCCATGATGTTCGTGACCGTCTTTTGCGGCATTTTAGAGGTCAGCACGGGTGAAATCGAATACACCAACGCCGGGCACAATCCCCCGCTGGTGGTCAGGCCGGACAAGGTGCCCCAGTTTATCGCGGACACCGGCGACACGGCCCTAGGCATTGATGAGGACCTCACGTTCCACGCAGCCGGTGTGACGCTGGCGCCTGGTGATACGCTATTCATGTACACGGACGGCGTAACCGAAGCCTTTAATGACCGTCAGGAGGAATTTTCAGAAGCAAGGCTCCAGCAGGCACTCGGCGACCACCATGCCGGGGCGGTCAGTCAAACGGCCCTGACGGTGCTGGACAGCGTCAAACGATTTGCGGGCGAAGTGCCCCAATCCGATGACATTGCCATCCTTGCTTTAAAATATTTTAAATGTTGATATGAAAACCGAGCTCAAACTGAAAAACGACCTCGTTGAGATCGAAAGGCTGGCCGGCCGGGTCCTCTCCTTTGGTCGGGAGCAAAATTTGCCCGATGAGCTCGTCTGGGAGATCCGTCTGGTACTCGAAGAGGTCGTGACCAATATCATCTCCCATGGCTATGCAGACCGGGCGGCCCACGCTATCGAGGTGAGTATCGTGAACTCGGCAAGCGACATCACTTTGCGTGTCCGCGACGATGCGCAGCCGTTCAACCTGCTGGAACATCCCCAGCCGGATTTGACGATTCCTCTGGAGGAACGGGGGGTTGGAGGCATGGGCGTTCATATCGTGCGTGAAATTATGGATGAGATCGACTATAAACGTGAGGCAGATGGGAATCTGGTCGTGATGCGCAGGTATAAACATTAGTGGCCATATCAAAAATGCCTGCATGGCCGACATAGCCGGAAAGCAACGACGGATTGGCCCAATCGCCTGCGCTTAAGCCACGGCCGCTAGACTTCGTTGGGCGCTCGGTTTCGGGACGAGGTGCCGGTTTTCAAGCCGAACGGCGCAACCGTAAGCGCTATCCTCGAAATACTTGCGTATTTACCAAAATGGGCATTGGCTTCGCTGGCACTCGCGGTTGCGACCGACCTTGGCGGAATAGATACGCGGGACGTCCCGCAACGCGGGGGCACCTCACGGCGCCTTGACCTTGAACCAAAATCCTATTATTGAGGTAGCCTATAGAAGCTGTCTCACCGGATTTGTTTAAACACTTTCTTTAATCGTCTCAAGAGCCAACCACAAGGAGGCGCCATGACGCTGAATGTGACATCGGAACAAAAGGCCCAGGGAATCTTTGTCGTGACGGTCGCGGGATCGCTGGACAGCAACACCTACAAGTCCTTCGAGAAAGAAATCGATGTCCTGCTCAGTGAAACCACTGAATTGATCGTTTTTAACCTTGAGTTTCTCACCTACCTGAGCAGCGCCGGGGTCCGGGTGTTTCTGAAAGCCCGCAAGGTGCTCAAAAACAGCGGCGGCCAGGTCAAGTTTCTAAACCTGCAGCCGCAGATCAAGCGGGTGTTTGAAATCATCAACGCCATTCCGTCGATGCAGATTTTTGCCAGCATGGAGGAGTTGGACCGGTACCTGGATGCCCAGATGAAAAAGGTGATTGCAGGCAAGGATTAGAAAACGGTCAAGTGCCCGGCGAGGCCTTTCTATTGACATTTAGGGGCGTTCGTCCTTAGCACAGCGTAGTAAAGGAGTTTCTTGTTTGACTGATACCCAGCCCATATACAACAGCAGAATTACCAGGGTTTACCTGGAATATATAAAAAAGCATTATCCTGATCTCGATGTTGGACCGCTGCTTGAATCTGCAGACATGAAGGCGTATGAGGTCGCGGATCCGAGTCATTGGTTCAGCCAGGATCAGGCCGATCGCTTCAATAAAAGCCTTGTCCAGGCCACCCAGGATCCCGACATCGCCCGGAAAGCCGGGCGGTTTGCCACATCGGCCGAGGGGTTGGGCGCGGCCAAACAATATTTGCTCGGGTTGCTGAATTTGAGCACCCTCTACATGCTGGTGGGAAAAGTTTACGTGCTTTTCAGCCGGGGTGCCTCGATAAAGGCAAAAAAGCTTGGGCCTCACAGGGTAGAAATCATCTCGCGGCCCCAGCGCGGTGTCAACGAAAAGCCCTACCAGTGCGAAAATCGCATTGGTATGTTTGAATCGGTCGCCCAGTTTTTCATCCAAAAATTTGCCCTTGTAGAACATCCGGAGTGCTTCCACAAAGGACATGACCACTGCCGCTACATCATCACCTGGGGCAAAAGCCGGACGAGCGTCTTGAAACAGAGCCGCAACATCTTCGTGGTCGCCGGTATCCCTACCCTCCTGGTCCTGTTCTTTTTGATGCCTTTCAAACCCTGGTGGATTTCAGCCCTAAATTTTGCCCTGGTTGCAATGGCAGTATCATATATAGCTGAATATTTTGGCCGGAAAGAGATGTCCGCAATTATTGAGATGAAGGGTTACGAAGCCAAGGACCTGATTGAAGAGATGGAAATTCGGCATGATAATGCCATGCTTGTTCAGGCTATCGGCAAGGCGATCTCTTCGGTGTATGATGTTGAAAAGCTGATTGGGGCCGTGCTGCGCACCATGGAGACCTATGCGGATTTTGATCGCGGGGTTATATTCCTGCCAGACAGCGAGAGAAACAACCTGTCCTATATTGCCGGTTACGGTTACGGCCGCGAGAAAGAGGCTATTTTACAACGGGTTGAGTTCAACCTTGCCAATCCTGATTCCAAGGGAGAATTTGTTCTGGCCTTCCGGCAGCAAAAGCCGTTTTTGGTGGACGACGTGTCCAAGATCGAAGGCCGGCTTTCACGTCGCAGCGTGCAATTTATCAAAGATATGGACGTGCAAGCCCTCATTTGTGTGCCGCTTATTTACAAGGGGGAGTCCATCGGTATTTTGAGTGTGGACAATATCCGTTCGAAAAGACCGTTGGTGACCAGCGATATCAACCTGCTGATGGGGATTGCCTCCCAAACCGCGGTCGGCATTATGAACGCCATGTCCTTCCAGAAACTGCAGGTAAGTGAAAAAAAATATCGGGAACTTGTAGAGAACGCCAACAGCATTATCATGCGTATCGATACACACGGTGCCATTACCTTTTTCAATGAATACGCCCAGCGGTTTTTCGGGTATACCGCCGACCAGATAATCGGCAAGAATGTGGATGATATGTTTCATATTCTGGAGGGGACCACCCGCCGTCACTTGGACGGTCTTTTAGAAATGATGCAACGATTTCCCGAAAAAACGCATTCCGATGAGAGTAAAAACATACTCCCGAATGGTCAAGAGGTATGGACCGCCTGGACCTACCGGCCGGTTTTCAGCGAAGACAAAGTTTTGATTGAAATACTCTGCATCGGTAATGACATCACCGAACGCAAGCAGGCGGAATTGGACAAGCGGGAGCTGCAAACCCGGCTGCAGCGGGCCCACAAAATGGAGGCCCTCGGGACCCTGGCGGGGGGGGGGTGGCCCATGACCTGAACAATATTCTTTCCGGGATCGTCAGCTACCCCCAGGTGATGTTAAGGCGGCTGCCGGAAGACAGCAACCTGCGCAAACCCGTGATGACCATTCAAAACTCAGGCAAGCGCGCCGCCGCTATTGTTCAGGATTTGTTGACGCTGGCCAGGCGGGGCGTTCTTACCATGGAAGATGTTGATCTTAGCACAGTTGTCTCCGACTATCTGAAAAGTCCCGAGTTCAAGGTCATGAAGAAAAACTATCCCAACGTTCAGGTGCAAACAACCCTCGAGGATGAGACGCTCAACATCACCGGATCGCCCGTGCACCTTTCCAAGACGGTTATGAACCTCGTCACCAACGCCATAGAGGCAATCGATGAGTCGGGAAAAGTCAGCGTAACGACTGAGAACAAATATGTGGACACCTTGATTAAGGGCTATGATCAGGTGGAAAATGGGGACTATGTAACGCTGAGTGTCATCGATAACGGCTGCGGTATCTCCAAACGGGATTTGGAAAGGATCTTCGAGCCCTTCTATTCTAAAAAGGTGATGGGAAAAAGCGGGACGGGACTGGGCATGGCGGTTGTCTGGGGGACGGTAAAAGACCATAATGGCTATATTGATGTCGACAGCGAGGTCGGGCGGGGCACCAGGTTTACTCTCTATTTCCCGGCAACACGTGAGACCCGGTCCCTCCTGGAGGCCGTGGGTGAATCAATAGATGATTTTATGGGCCGGGGCGAGTCCATTCTGGTTGTCGATGACATCCCCGAACAGCGGGAAATCGCCTCCGAAATGCTGGAGCAACTGGGATATGTCGTTCACACAGTTTCCAGCGGAGAAGCAGCCGTTGCCTATCTGCGGGAAAACTCGGCCGAAATCCTGGTCTTGGATATGATTATGCCGCCCGGCATGGATGGATTGGAAACCTACAAGCAGGTTCTACAGTTTAAACCCGACCAAAAAGCAATCATTACCAGCGGATTTGCGGAGACGGAGCGCGTAAAGGAGGCTCTCAGCCTCGGGGCCAGTGCTTATGTCAAAAAACCCTATATGCTGGAAACCATCGGCCGGGCCCTGAAGGCCGATCGCCTGAAGGGATAGACACCGCCGTGCCGCGACTTCTGCTTATCAATCCTACCGACAGCCAAGGAGGCGGACTGGGGAATGTGCGGGCCACCGCTTTCCCGCCCATGAACCTGCCCTATCTTGCGGCCGTAACCCCACCCCATTACCAGATCGAGGTGCTCGATGAAAATGTCGAGCCCTTCACGTTCCGGAAGGCTGATATCGTCGGCATAACGGCGTACACGGCTTCCGTTCACCGCGGGTATCAGCTCGCCCAGATTTACCGCGAAAAAGGTGTGCCGACCGTCATGGGCGGCATTCACGTCTCGATGTTGCCGCAAGAGGCGCTGCAGTTCTGTGATGCGGTGGTTGTCGGGGAGGCCGAGAAGGTCTGGCCCCAGGTCTTGGCAGATTTTGAAGCCGGTCGGCTCCAAAAAGAATATCGGGCGGACTGGCCGGACCTGATAGACCTGCCGAATCCGCGCCGGGACGTGCTCAATGAAAGCCACTATGGATGGGGGAGCATACAGACCTCCCGGGGATGCCCGATGGATTGCGCCTTCTGTTCAGTGACCGCTTTTAACGGGCGCCGTTTCCGGCGGCGGTCATTGGATGCCGTGATCGCCGAATTGAAGCAAATTCCCCAAAAAAGAGTGCTGATTGCCGATGACAACATCATTGGCTACAGTAAGTCCGACCGGGAGTGGACCAGGGCTTTTTTTGCCAGGATCATTGCCGAAGATATTCGCAAGATCTTCTTTGCCCAGACCTCCATACTTTTTGGCGAGGATCGCGAAGTATTACGGCTGGCAGCCAAAGCGGGGCTGAAGATCGTCTTCGTCGGCATGGAATCGGTCAATCCGGAGACACTTAAATCCTATGGCAAGAGCATCAATCTTAAGCGGCTCCAGCAAAATCGTTACCTGGAATTGATCAGCAAAATTCGTAAAGCCGGAATTGCCTTTCTCGGGGCTTTCGTTATCGGGGGCGACGAAGACGACCGGCGGGTATTTCATAATACCCTGGAGTTCGTAAAAGCGGCCCACATCGACGTGCTACAGATCACCAAACCCACGCCCCTGCCGGGTACGCGCCTGTGGAAGGAGCTGAACGCGGCCAACCGAATTTTCAATCAAAACTTTCCGGAGGATTGGAAAGATTACCGGTTTTCACGGCTGCAGTTCAAACCCGCCAAGCTGTCGGTCGAAGAAGTATACGAGGGCTACGCCTACATTAAAAATGCCTATTTCACTTTTTGGCAAACCATGGCCCGAACCCTTTCAACGCTGCTGACGACCAGAGACCTCACGGCCACGATTATTGCCTACAAGTTTAACGCCTCTTACCGCAAAGCGTTTGTGGAATCCGACAACTACAAATATGCGACCCGGGCCGGATTGAAGGACAAGTTTTGCCCCCGCCGTCAATAACGGTTCCTCTCGAGTACAATGCCCGCCGTAGGGTCGGGTCGTGAATTCTTTAGTGGGAGAATGCGATCCGGGTCAGAAATGAAACCTTCCCATAATTCTGTGCATATATCTGATATAGATGTCGGTATACCGCATATTCAGAATCCAGAGGACATAATCCTTTTCGGTGGACAAGCCGGCGTCGGCGGCAAAGGATTGCGGGTATAGAAGCACAGGTATTTCGTCTTGCGCGTATACTTCCATCTGGGTGGCCAGGGCATTATGCAGAATCTCTTTGGAGAGATTTTTGGCATCGATGATAATGGCGGTAATGCTGTTGGTGAGATCAGACAGGTTGAGTCCGACATCCGCTATGTTCAACATAAATATCGCCTTCAGGGTATTTCCTCTTTTCAGGGACACCAGATACCGCCCCCGCATAAAGCCGCTCTGGGTGTACGCCGAAATCAGGCTGCCGAGGTGCTCGGCCTCCGGTTCCAGGTTGAGGGCTTTCAGCATCAGGCCGCCCGAATTGTGTCGGTACTGCCGCTCAAGTTGCAACAGATCCTCTTTGTCTGTCTTCACAAGTCGCCAGGGTGCCGGCAGTTCTGCGTGCGAGCCGAATGTACTGTGGAAATGGTAGTAGGCAAAGGTGTCCGTCGAGCACCCCTGGCGGTCGCCAATGTTGCGTGCCGACCCCCCGAAAACACGGGCCGGGAAGCGATTTTCAGGCCGATAGTAACAAAAGACAAACTGCATGTGCAAAGAGCGCAGCCGGTGTGAGTCATTGATGAACCGGCCGATTTGATTCAAAACCACCAGCCCGGCCCGACTATGGCTGGTTTTACTTGCCGCGTGGTGATGGATCAGCCAGGCGTTGTTGTAAAAACGCAGCATCGCCACGTGACCGTAAATGCGGCCTTTGTCCTGATAGACAAAGTGCCGAGCGATTTCAGACGTTTCGATATAAAGCTTTTTATAGGTCTGCTTGATGCGCTCCTTGTTTTTTTGAAACAACCGGTATTTATCGGGATAAATGAAACCGGTTTCGAAGAAAAAGCGCCAGAGGGTGTCAAGGTCAAGAGCGCCGCAGAAATAGGATTTATCATTCAGGGCCTGATACAGCATGGACAGCAGCTTGGCGTGTTCATCCGGTGTCATGTCGAGGACGGCCAGGCCGCATTTCACTGTATCGCCTGAGCCGGCTTGCCCGTGAGAGTTCCTATAAATTACTTGCACCTTGCAGGTTGCTGTCAACCTGTTACCGAAGTGCAGTTCCAACTCAGGTATCCGCATTCCGGGTAACAGAGCGGCTTGGCCGGCATCCTCTTCCACACAAAAGCCGCCGCCGGAAACATCGATGGTTTGCAGAAAATGCTTGCGACCGGTGAGAGGGTGCCTGAAGACGATTGCCGGGGCAGGGTCTAATTTGAGGCGGGTGTTGCGAAATTCTTTCCCGTCGAAAAGTTTACGCGTTGTTTCCACGGGTTCTAATATCAGGAATTTTACGCCGGTTCCGGAGGCCTGCCGGATGACGCGACATTTCCCGGAGTATAGGATGTTTTGGCGATCGAACAGCAAGGCATCAACCGGGTTGTTCAGCGGAAACGCGTGTAGGGAAGATGATGATTCGGGATCAACGGCCACCCGAAAGGCAATGGCGCTGAAATCAATTAACCGGCCGACCAGTATCGTCCCTGTCTGGTTCAGCCGGACCTGGATACTGCGGCACGAAACCCGTTCGACTTTGCGGGCACTGATTTCAAGGCATGATTCGGGAATACCGCACCGGATGTGTTTCTCCCCGAGGTGCTCCACATGCGGTTTTATGAATAACAGCTGAAGGCCAATTGGAACCAGAATCTCGCTGAATTCATAACCGGAGGTCAAGTGCGCCGGTTTTTCTGGGTCGGTCCAATGGCACTCGAATATACCGTTTCGACACCGGGAGGGTCGGGCGCGATAGGAAACAGTTTTGCCTGCCTCCGGGTGCCGGAAGTTCACAATGACAAAATTATTGCTGAAGTTCAGGTAGTTTAGTGCGTTAACCAAGTATGGCTTGTCGATCGGGCGACCCTCACGGACAACGTTTTCCAGGGTCCCGGAACGATCCAAGTCATTGATTTTTGAATCTATCAGCACGGCCCCCATTGCACTTTCTTGGGTGGGTATGGCGTCTCAAGGTTCACGCCCGACAACTTACTTCGTCCGCTATCACACCAATTATTGTATGTCAATAAATTGCAATAACAACATATAGTACGATTTTTTGATTTTTTACCGCCCCTCCGTCGCTGTATCGGCCGCCCGAGCCAAGCAGACTTTTTCTGCGAAAAATGAAAACCTTGCCAGAACCGCTGTTTTCAACTAAGGCTTCTATGTTGTTCGTAGCTTGATCCTACAGATTGGATTGAAATTTGTCAATGAAAGCGGCCATCTGATTCGCCTAAACCGGAGGAGAACCTTTTTGTGCCTGGAGAACCGATCCGCATAGAAGTACAACCACTGAGTGTTAAACTGAAATCAACCTTTCGACATGCCGGGGCGGAAAGAAAGGCCGGCGACAGTGTCTGGATACGGGCTACAAGGGGTGCCCTGGCCGGTTTTGGCGAGGGGTGCCCCCGGTCATACTCGGCCGGCGACGATACGTCTTCCAGTGTTCAGTGGGTCCGGGATATGTTTTGTGATCAAGTTTTGCCATTTGATAATCTGGAGGACCTTACGCAGTGGGTGGAAACCAATGAGAGCCAGATCGATCGGTACCCTTCGGCCTGGTGTGCCCTGGAAATGGCGCTGTTGGATCTGTTTGCGCGGGAAAAGGGATGTAGCGTGGAGGACCTTTTGGGGCTGACAGATATCCAGCGCCGGGGCAATTATACGGCCGTGCTGGGTGACGACAATACCTGGAAATATACCACTATTGCCGATCAGTGCCTTGTCCTGGGATTTTCGGATTTCAAAATCAAGTTGAGCGGTAACCTGGAGCGTGACCGCAAAAAGATCGATATTTTAAATGATCTCGCTCGTCAACACGGCATTTCCGCTCCCCGGATTCGCCTGGATGCAAACAACCTGTGGAAAGACCGCGTTGCGGAAGCCGGGTCATACCTGCGTGCGCTGGGTGGACATATGTTTGCCGTCGAAGAACCTGTGGGGCGCGGCGATAGTGAAGGTTCGAGCAAGGTAAGCACTACCACGGGGCTACCCGTTATATTGGATGAAAGCCTGTGTACGGGACGAGACCTGGCAAAGTTTGAGAACCTTCCGGGCAACTATATAGCCAATATAAAAGTGTCCCGCGTCGGCGGTTTGCTGCGGGCCCTTAAGATGATCAAGCAGCTGAAGGCAATTGGCTGGCCGATCATTGTGGGTTGCCATGTCGGCGAAACATCCCTTCTGACCAGGGCGGCACTCATCCCGGCTTTTGCAGCCGGCGAGACGTTAATCGGCCAGGAGGGCGCCTATGGCGACTACCTGGTAGAGCGTGAACCTGCGGAGCCGATGCTGAAATTCGGCCGGGAGGGAGTGCTCGATCTTGATCGGCCCTATTATCTTAAAGATATAGAGGGACTCAAGATGGTCCCCACGGAAAACTGGCAATCAGGGTTCGGCATGCAGTGCCGCTGGCCGGTCTCCCCGGGTGATGGGAAGCCGGACGTGCTGGTTCTGGAGATGCCCGATCACTACGAGGTGCACTACCGTCGCTGGGGACCGACCGAAGGCGATGACGTTTTAGTGATCCTGCATGGCGGCATGAGCCATTCGGGCTGGCAGGCTCCGCTGGCAACTGCGGTGCGGGCCGTGGAACCGACCATGACCATTGTGGCCCCGGACCGCCGGGGCTGCGGTTTGAATGCGGGCCAGGGAGATTTGGTTTCGGTCCGGTCGGTTATCCAGGACGTCGTCACCCACATCGAATTTTTGAAAACGTCTTTCAAACGCGTCCATTTGGTCGGGTGGTGCCAGGGCAGCCAGTATGCGGCGGTGGCCGCCCAACGAGCCGGGTCCCTGCTGGCCAGCCTCATACTGCTGGCGCCTGTTTTTTTCTGGAACGAACGCTTCCGGTCGGTTATCCGAATTGCCGAGAACAACATTTTCAGCCTGGTAAAGAAATTGAAGCTTGAACCGGCTCGCGAGCAGGCCTATGTGCCCATACTGATGGAGGCCGCTGATTTTACCCTGCAGGATGAATGGCTCGATTTCATCGAAAACGATAACTTGAAAACAACCATGATCACCATGAAGTCGGCCCATATCATGGATGAAGTCCAAGAGCTTTCCTGGTCAGCGATATTGGAGAACAAGCTACCCACCCTGGCCATCCTCGCGGAAAACGATCGGATGGTGGACAACCGCAAAGTACGCCAGTTCCTGGCTCACATGTTCACCGGGGAAAACCTAAACCGCCTGGTTACATTTGCAAGTGGGCATGCCATCCAGTTCGAAATGCCCGAACACGTGGCTGGCGAAATCCTGCACTTTATTCAAGGACTGCCTAGCTAAGCAAGATGACGGTGTCCGGTGCCATGTTGTCCCCAGGATAAAAGTGTATCCGGATTTACACCCTTATTTTTCCTTGGGCAACCAGTGATTGATAAATGTCCGGATTGGTTTTCTTCAGGCAGGATTCGCAAATTCCGTGGCTCATGCGGGCGCCGGTGTGCGCGGCAAGATATTCGTCCAACGCCTGCCAATACCCGGCATCATCCCGGATCTTGCGGCAGACCGAGCAGATGGGAATCAGGCCTTTCAGGAATTTGATATCGTCGGCCGCCTTCTCCAGTTCGATCTTCTGCTCCTGCACCTGCTCATAAAAATAGTCCCGCAGCGATTCGAGTAGCCAGGCTACGACGGTGATCGTCGTCAACGACAGGATGAGGCGGACTTGATACTCAGTGGAAAAGGCGTAAGACTTCAAAGGCTCCGGAAAGAGAACCACTAGAAATACCGGCCCCAGCAGCAATCCGTTCCACATAAAGCCCTCCCTAACACCAAACAAGAAAAACGCCACCAGGGGATAGATGTAAAGCCAGAGGATATCACTGCCCTGGTAGAGCCCGACAGCCACATTGAAAAACAGCAGGAAGGAAAAACCGGCCATGGCTGTTCGGTAGGCGATCCGCCCGTCCAAGTCCTTTCTCAAAAACAGCAGGGTGGCGATAAAAAGGCCGGCCGTCAGCAGGTCGGCCATGGAATTCTCGATGCCCTCGCCGATGCTCAAATGGACGATTGCGTAGCCAAGCAGAAACGGGATGGCCAACAGCGTTACCGCCACGACACATACCCGTTTGCGTTTTTCTTCGGTGGATATCTGGTCGAGCATGTCCTGCGGTAAGAAGATCTTGATAATAGTTTTTTGGAGGATGGGCAGCATGGCGACCTTTCGGTTATTCTGTTGATGAATATACCTATATGCGGTCTTTTCGTCGAGCGGTTTTTAGGTTTTCTGAAAGCGGATGCCCCGGGCAGGGGATTATCCGGCCGGAATTGAAATTGTAGGCGGGTTTCGTTGTAAGACGGGTGTAATGGTTTCCATCGACCTATAATTTAGAGCCTGCCGGCGGAGCGCCGGGGTGCTATTCACGGTTGAACGCGGTTCCATGCAACTGCAGAGCCTCTTCGATCTTGGGTACCGACTTCATCATCTCCACGTATTCGAGTGAATTGGAACCCTCGTCGATATTGGAAACCACCCATTGGCCCTTTTCGAAGGTAAAGCTCCAGACCCGTTCCACATCTTTCTTCTTTTTGGAGCCTTCCACTACCTTGCCGTCGCTTTTGCGTTCCAGGTAGTCTTTCATGCGAGCCTCGATCAGGACGGCAAGTTCCGAGCCTTCTCCCGGGGTGTGGTCGTCACTCCGGAATGAAAAAAGGATGGGCTTGATGGTGTTGATCTTATCGACTTCGCAAATGTTCACCACGCCGTCGCGTTCCCAGCGGTCCAGGTAGACCATCTGCTGGTTTTTCCAGTACCAGTCGGTCATCCACAGGGCGGCCTCTGAGACGTCGCTCTTTTCCCAGGCGGTGTGTATGCGGTGGAAACAGTCCTGGATCCGTTTGCGGATCTTGATCCAGTCAAAGTCCGGGCTGGCCCGGGCTACGATTTTCAGGTCGTGCAGGACCCTTTTCTTAGCACGGTACTCCTGTAGAATAACCCACAGAGCCAGGGGCAGAAAGATCAAAACCACCACCGCCAAAATGACCTTGCCCCAGAAAGTTTCCGCCACCGCCTTGGCAATCTTGCCGCCCGGACCGGCCAGGGCGGTTGCCGGGTAGAACAGGGCGCACAGCAACAGGATGTTTAAAATTTTATGTTTCATGGTATCGCTCCTGCCCTCCAACCTTAAAACCGATCAGGGAGCATTGTTCGCCGGATGGTCAATACTGAATAAAACACTATGCCCGCCCTTTTTCAACGGAAAAGAGAGGGCATTGAAACCGCTCTCCTCAGCGGTCACCAGCATCTTGTCAAAGTCCCGGCGGGAAACGTGCATCCGGGGCTCCACCACCAGCAGCTGCCCTTTTTCCCGGAGCAGGGTGCGGGCTTCCCTGAAAAAAGCCATCGCGTCCGGTGTTTCGTGCACCATGTAGTAGGCCAGGATAAAATCGGCCTGCAAGTCCAGCCCGATGCGATCAGGCTCGCACCGGTGGCAGGTGACCTGCGCGGCCACATCTTTACGGGAAGCCTTTTGTGCTACCCGGTCCAGCATTTCCGGCTGCATATCAACTGCGATGACCTGCCCGTTTGCACCGACCAGGCGAGCCATGTCGATGGTAAAAAAGCCGGGGCCGCAGCCCAGGTCAATGACAATGTCTCCGGGCCGGATGTACTCGCCGAGGATTTTGACTGGATTCTGGAATAGTCTGCGAATCCAATTGTCGAGCATGAAAGCAAATTTGTGCGGGCAGACCCGCTCCTGATGGTGATGTTTGGTTTCTCGCATGATATATTTAATAGTGAAACTCGTCTCCTGCTGGCAGTCATCATCAAACGATATATCGGCGGTGTCAATATCGTTTCAATTTGTAGTATGCAGAAGCATCAAATTTTGCTATTTGTTCAATGTAACGGGTATGTTGGCCGGTCCTCAAAAACCAAACGCATACCACGGAGGGCACCATGTCCCAGGAAGCCGCAGTATTTGAAGTGACCTACAACGACTACCTTTCACGGCTGTCCGCCATCGATCTGGCTGATGCCGCAGTCTGCCTGGGCGCAACCATGGACGAAGGCCGGGCGGTCATTCCCTTTCTAAACCGCACCTACCGGGTATCGAAAGAGGGTATCGAGCGTGATGATGGTAAGCGGCCCCCATTGGGGACCTGCGTGATCCTGAGCCGCTACTTGCTCATGTGCCCCCTGAACGAGCCAACCAACACCACGTGGGCTTCCTACCGCGATTTCAAGGACTCCGGCCCTCTGGCTACCTACTGGGCCAACGACGTCGAAGGTGCAATCGTCGAGGCATTTGCCGGGCGGCTGGACGATCTGGCCAAAGCCGCCGAAACCCTGGGCGGCTATCCCCCGGATGAAGACTTTCCCTACGACATCTGCTACCGCTTCGACGCCCTGCCCAAAATTCCCATGCTCCTTTTGTTCAACGATGACGATGACGAGTTTCCCGCCAAATGTACAGTCCTGTTTCAGGCCAGTGCCGAAATCTACCTCGACGGTGAGTGCTTGGGCATGCTCGGGGCGCAGTTGGCGGGGCGGTTGATTTTTTTAATACACGCTGAAGAGTCATAATCGGTTTGGAAGTAAGCCTCAATTCTCACCAGTTTTAATCCTTTCAATTCCTTTGTTCAATCGGCATTGCATTGATGCATTGAAAAATGTGCAGTTCAATCCATGAGATTTTGCCTTATAATTGGACGATCAAGAGTAATTTTTATTGTAATTAAGGTGTCTTAGGATGACCGCTGTGTCGTCCTGATTTGTGTCTTGACATAAATATAACTTAGTTATATTTATGGGGTATGCAGACCGGTAAAAGGGCCCACAAAAAGAAATTTTCGGCCAACCAGATCGTGGATGCGGCTTTCAAGATATTGCGCGATAAAGGACCGGAGGCCGTCGTGGCCCGCGCTGTGGCCAACGAACTCGGATCCTCCACGATGCCGATTTACAGCTATATCAAGTCGAAAGAGCTGCTTGTCGAGGCCTTGCTCAAACGCGCGCTGGCGGTTCTCTACGAGTACATGACTGAAAAACGCACCGGCGACATGTGGATCGACTGGGGCGTGGGACATGTCATTTTCGCCCTTGAAGAACCGCAGTTGTTCAAATTGGTCATCCGGGAGCATTCCCCGGCCGATGAATCCAGACCCCATTGGAAGCTTTGGAACACCATTGTCGAAGCCGCTGCAGATTATCCCCCTTTCGATGGTTTGTCGGATGAACAGGTTGAGATGGTGATGCTGCGCCGATACATTTTTGCCAAGGGCCTGGCTACCCACCTGTCCAAGGCGCCGCGAGGGTTTCTGTCCGAGGCGCAGATTATCGATATGATCAAGGGGACGAGCCAGGCGCTGCTGGAGGGTGCCCGGAGCGGCACGATGACGGTTGTCTAGAAGCCATCTCAAAAAAGTCTTTTAGCCCAAACTCGGCGTTGGGCGCTTGGTTCAAGTCCTCGAAATACTAAAAGTATTCTTCCGGGTTGCGACCCACCGTCGAGGAATGGATCAAGCGGGAAGTCCCGCACTGCGGGGCACCTCGCGGCCGCCTTGCACCACGTTGGGCATTAGCTTCGCGTCATTTTGAACTAAAAGACTTTTTTGAGATAGCTTCTAAAAAATATTGCCCGGATCCACCGAAAACTATGAATTGTGAAGGAGCTTTCCGATGAACACACTGAACAGATTTTTGGTTATCCCAGCTTTACTGGTAGGACTCGCATTTGCAACTGCCTGTGGCAGCTCGGTCAATTACACCCCCCCAGCGGGCAGCACAGAAACAGCCATTACGCACTATTCCTTCGGGAAAATGACAATTGACGGCAAGGATTACGACGGGGATCTTGTCTTACTGCCAAATGGAGAGGTGAAAGGTTGGCCGATAGACCTCGGGACCCACATGCTGCAGCCTGACGATCTGGTGCCGCTGCTCAACGAACAGGTAAAGACCGTTATCATCGGAACCGGTAATGCGGGCGCAGTCGAGCTGGATGACGAAATACAGACCCTACTCGACGATCTTCGCCAAAAGGGTGTCCGTATTTTCATCGAAAATACTGTCGAGGCTGTAAAACAGTTCAACGCGAGTCCCAAGGAAGGCCTCTTGGCTTGTTTTCACCTGAACTGCTGAGAACCCATCTCAAACACATCTGCATGTCGGGCGTTTAGTATGGCGTAGCCTAAGGCGAAGACGCAAGCCTTTGGGTAAGCCTTATTGGCCCAAACGTCAGCCTGCGCTTAAGCTACGGCAGATAAACTTTTTTGGGCGCCCGGAATAAATCCTTGAAATACGCGATGTAAATACCACGCTAACCGCTGGCCCGTTGGAACCTATGGATAATTCCGCTTGTGCCCCAAGCCCCTGTTGGGGGCTTGACAGCCAACTGCCGAGTAAATACTCTTTTATGAAACCCGAAGCCCGGCGGTGAACAACCTGCCCGCCATTATGCCGTATATCCCAGGTATCAGGTGGATGAACATGAATCCTATCAGCGATATGAATGCCTTCATTGCAGTTAATCCCGGGGAGACTTGACCGCCGGAGACGATCATAGTTCCCGTGATTGGAATTATTCTTTTGTTTATTGGTGGGTGGATAGTTGCCAAATTATTGGCCAACCGTCGGGATTCGGAAAAGCTCGACAGTAGCTCGCCCTGGCGTTGGAAGGCTCTGAAAAATAGTCACAATTAGTTTTAGGAAATTATCATTAACTTACTGGCCGGCTGGGTTTCAATTGTACAACATTGGGATTAAGACCATTTTCTGCCAATCCTTCCTGCTTGCATTCGCCTAGCTATCCTACTATTTTAATAGCATCTCTATACTCCCCTCAGATAAAGACTACCTAAAGAGAGCTTCTGAAATGAAGATTGGGAATGCAGCAATTCTGGCGGCGGTAATTCTTTTGGCTTTTATGCTATCATATCTCCCCGTAATTGTGGGAGCCCAGAAGGACCGGTTTACGGTGGGTGTAAATGGTATTGCTACCGATATCCAGACAGGTTTTCAGTGGGTGGCCGGAGCAGATCAGGACGTGGACTGGCAGACCGCTAAACAGTGGGTGGAAAGTCTGGAACTGGACGGCGGCGGCTGGCGCATGCCCAAAGTCGCTGAGTTGCAGAAACTGTTTGAATTCGGGGCGCCGGATTTTATCCCTTACGAAGGCATGGCCTTCTGGTCCGGTGATACGGTTGATCCTTCTGCAGAGGAAATTTGGGTGTATTCTCCGGAGATGGGGTTTGAAGCACCGGTGCCGCCCTTTGTGGCACCCTTCAACCGGGTTTTGGCCGTGCGGGGTGAAACGCCCAAGGTTGTTGCGGTAAAGAAGGATTACCAGGCGGCCAATTACTTCTACGACTAGGGCATGGCTCTGCGCTCCGCACCGGAAGGCAAGGCGGGTAAGTTTTCCAGTGTTGAAGCCGCCCTCGACTACTTCAGCCAGGCTATCGACGCGGATCCAGCCTTTGTGAAGGCCTATAATTACCGGGGTGCTGTCTATATTCAACTGAAACAGTGGGAACAGGCGCTGGAGGACTTTAACCAGGCCCTACGCCTTGATGATAGATACGCAGTGGCCATGAGCAACCGGGGGATTTGCCTGCTTAACATGGGCAGAACCGAGGAAGCCAAAATCCAATTTGATCTGGCACTGCTTGAGAACCCCGGGCTTGCTTCGGCTTATCACGGCCGAGGTTTAGCTCACATTTTTACCGGCGATAAATCCGCCGGGTGTCTGGACGCTACAAGGGCCTGCGAATTGGGAATGTGCAGGCTGCACAAGGCCCGTTGCCGCTAACGGGATCGTTGGATTGAAGTTCTTGGACCTCCATTTCGGTAAATCAAGAAATGCGCCGATCCTTTTGGCAGATTAGCTACCTGCCACGTTCCCTTGCCAGCGCGAAAAATAGGCTTACTTTGTACCAAATGCCTTGAAGAGAACCGATGAATCCAGAAAGGGAGGGGCCATGGAAAAGCGCGGATTGATGGAACGGTTGGAAGCTGAGGGTATCGTCTGTGCGGAAGGCTACCTGTTTGAAATGGAAAGGCGCGGGTATCTGACCGCCGGTGAGTTTGTGCCTGAAGTGGCGCTGGAACACCCGGAAGCGTTGGCAACCCTGCACCGCGATTTTCAGCATGCCGGATCGGATGTCGTGGTGGCGTTTACCTACAATGCGCACCGTGAAAAAATGCGGATTATTGGCAAAGAAGACCTGCTGGAACCGCTCAACCGGGCCGCGTTGCAGATTGCCAAACAAATTGCGGATACGGTTCCCGCGGACACGGAACCGAACCTGGTAGCCGGCAACATTTCCAATTCCAACATATGGCATCCGACTGACGAGGCTGCCCAAGCTGAGGTACGCGCCATGTTTGCTGAAATGGTATCCTGGGCGGCGGATGCGCATGTTGATTTCATTATCGGCGAGACGTTCTATTATGCCGAAGAGGCTTTCTGTGCCTTGGAGGCCATTCAAGCGGCTGGTGATATACCGGCCGTGATTACCTTGGCGCCCATGGGCGAAAATAAAATGCGCGACGGCTGGGATGTTGCGGATGCGCTCAAGGCCCTGGAGGATCGCGGGGCGGATGTCGTTGGCCTGAATTGCTTTCGAGGCCCCAACACCATGATGCCATTTTTAAAGGAGGCGCGTAAGTTATTGCACGGTCCCATTGCGGCTTTGCCGGTGCCCTACCGGACGACACAGCGTCAACCTACTTTTTTCAACCTGGATGATAATAGCGGGTGCACCTGCCCCTCTCCCCATGGGCGCACTTTCCCGACCGCCCTGGATCCACTACTCTGCAACCGATACGAAATCCGCCAATTTGCAGCCGATGCCTGGCAACAGGGAATTCGTTATCTGGGGGTTTGTTGTGGGGCCGCACCGATCCATATCCGGGAAGTTGCCGAGGCGATGGGGCGGCGGCCGCCTGCCAGCCGCTATGCTGAGAACATGGCCAAACATTTTATGTACGGTAATGATGACAGCCTGCCGCAGCATATCACCTCTTATGGTGACACCGCTTGAAAGGAACACACCCCATGGCGAATGAAACCCACCTGGAAACATTGGATAGTGAAACAGCGGAGCTTGACCGTATTTTCGATCTGCAGCGCGAAGCTTATACCCGCAACCGGATGCCCACGGCTGAGGAACGAATCGGGCACTTGTTGAATCTCGAAAGAGCCTTGATTGACTACCAGGACCATCTCGCCATGGCTTTAAACGCCGACTTCGGCTGCCGGTCCGGGGACGAATCCCGCCTGGCGGAGATATTTCCCAGCGTAGAGGGTATTCGCTATGCAGCCAAACGCGTGAAAAGGTGGATGAAGCCCAGTCGCCGCCATGTCGGCCTGCTGTTTCAGCCGGCCCGGGCCCGGGTACTCTATCAACCCCTGGGCGTCGTGGGGATCATTACCCCCTGGAACTACCCGGTGTATCTTTCCATCGGACCGCTTACCAGTGCCCTGGCGGCCGGCAACCGGGCGGTGATCAAGATGAGCAAATTCACACCGCGCACGGCGGAAACACTGCGAACCGTGTTGGCCAAGACGTTTGACGAAGATCATGTGACTGTGCTGGAGGGTGCGCCGGGGCTGGGGTCCGCTTTCTCAATGAAACCTTGGGATCACCTGTTTTTTACCGGGTCCACCCAGGTGGGACGCCACGTCATGCGGGCGGCAGCCGAAAACCTGACCCCGATTACCCTCGAACTGGGGGGGAAATCGCCGGCCATCATCAGCCCATCCGTGCCCATGCAGGATGCGGCCGAGCGGATCGCTTTCGGGAAGGTGTTTAACGCCGGGCAGACGTGTATTGCCCCTGATTATGTGTTGTGCCCGGAAAACCGTCTGAATGAATTCGAAACGGCCTTTGCGGATGCGGTGGGGCGTATGTATCCCACCATGCAAAACAATCCCCAGTATACCAGTGTGATCAATGATGGCGAATTTGCTCGTCTGAAGTCACTCGTTCAGGACGCCGAGGTTAAAGGCGCCCGCATCGTAAAGGTGAATCCGGGGGGGGAGGACTTTGCGGATAGCCGGAAAATGCCGGTGCACCTGCTTTTCAATGTCAACGATCACATGGAGGTGATGACCGAGGAGATTTTTGGCCCCCTCCTGCCGGTCGTTTCCTGCGGTAACACTGCTGCGGCCATCGATTACGTGAACGCGCGACCCAGGCCGCTGGCCTTATATTATTTCGACTATGATCAGGACAAGGCCGACCAAGTCCTCTCTCAAACCCATTCAGGGGGCGCGATCATCAACGACACTTTAGTGCACGTAGCTCAGGACGACCTGCCTTTTGGCGGCGTCGGCCCCTCGGGTATGGGGATGTACCACAGTCATGAAGGTTTTCTGGCTCTGTCCAAGGCCAAAGGTGTGCTGTACAAGCCCCGTTTCAACAGCGGCAAATTCATTTATCCACCATATGGCCGGTTCTTCCACGGGCTGATCTACCGATTGTTTTTAAGGTAGCGTTCGTATCGGCACTCATCCTCAGGTCAGAAGAATCAGATACATTGGGTATTCCCCTGCCTATTGTTACGTCCAAAGGCGCGGCTACTTGCAAAACGCAGCCCTGTGTTTTTGCAAGGTGCCCAGGTAGTTGGCAATCGTGACTTTTTCAGTGTTGTCGACACGCGCCCCCTTATCTTGCATCCATTCAATTGTCTTCCCCCATACCAGCGGATTGCGCCTACCGATATAGCGACAGATGCGAGCCGTGTTGTGGCAGTGGGTGCATTTTTGTAAAAACAGGGTTTCACTATCCTGGGCGCCGGTAACCTTGGGGACTTTGAGCAGCACGACGATTACCAATACGGGTAATAGCAAACTAAGGACAGTACGCATGGAAGCACTCCTGATTTCATGAGCTAAGGACTTGCGGATTGATCCGTGTCAGGCAGGATGTTATGCGGTCCGGTGATTTTTATCAACAGGCTATTTTCACGATGCTCAAGTCATCATTTAAACGGCCACCCAAATTGGGCACTCTAAATAACACGTCGCAACCCCTTGATTATTCTCGCCGGAGTCGATATGGTACCGGAAATCCAGACGTTGGATGCAATTTATGAAATTCAACTTAGATAAACATCCGTATGCAATTACCGCCTTTGTATTCCTGGTTGTCCTGATCTTCGGAAACATTTGGCTTGGGTGGGGTCAACTCGCCCTGGCATATTTCGGATTGCTTTTCTTCATCGTCATTATCGGCATCCGGCTGGATGAGATTTCCCGGCAGGTCCGAGATCTGGGTGCCGTTCAAAAAACCCTGCTGAAAGAATCCGACAATCCGGGGTCCTTCTCGCAGGTCGTAACGGAGATCCGACAGTTGAACGGGCAATTGGCCGAATTAAAGGTGTTGCTGGCCCGTTTGAATACCAACCTGGAAAGGCCCCCGCAACCTCCAGACGAATAGTCCTCACCGGCAACCGGCATTGAGCAATATGACCCAGGTGCAATCCCATCCCAGCTATGTATCTATTCACGGCGGTCACAGCGGTGAATTCTGCAATCACGCGCTAGATTCCCTGGAAGACATCGTGCAGGCCTACGTTCGGAAGGGTTTCGCCTGGGTCGGCCTGACAGAGCATGCACCGCCGGTGACGGATGCCTTCATGTATCCTGATGAAAGGGGAGCCGGTTTGGATGCCGGCCGCCTGTACGAACGCTTTGCGGCCTATATAAAAACAGCCCGTGAACTGAAGACTCGCTTTGCAGGTACCCTGGACATTTACGTGGGCTTCGAAACCGAGCTGACCTCCGGGGCCCTGCCATTCACCCGGCGCCTGATTGAGACTTTTCAACCGGATTATATCGTGGGGTCACTGCATCACGTGGATGACATCAGTTTTGATTTTTCCCGGGCGGATTATCACCGCGCCGTGGCATCTTTGGGCGGGCATGACAACCTTTACTGCCGATATTTCGATCAGCAACACGAATTGATAGAAACGCTAAACCCGTCTGTTATCGGCCACTTCGATCTCATTCGGATTTATGATGAACATTATAAGACCAGACTCGTGAAACCGGAGATAGCTGACAGGATAGATCGAAACCTGACCCTGATTGCCGATCGGGGACTTATCCTGGATTTCAACCTGGCGGCGCTGTCCAAGAATATGGATGAACCGTATATTTCTGCAAAAATTCTGGAAAAGGCACGGGAATTGGGCATAGCGGTGGTCCCGGGCGATGACAGCCATTCAGTGGAGAGCGTGGGACGCCACCTGGATACCGGTATCAACATACTCACAGGGATGGGATTTAGTACGAACTGGCAGCGACCGGTCTGAACCGATCAGCGCGCGCAATCCCCGCAGCTTGTTGGAGCTCAGCGGAAATCCCGCTTATCGAGGCTGCGAGGATCGTTCTAACCCTGGCATGCGGTCGGGTATGGGGCCATATTTCGTTTCATCTGCTGTCTAAAAATGCTACGTTGAATTGGTTATGGACAATCGGGCGAACCAGAAAATAGTTGCGCGCAAACCGAGCCGACTGTGGGAATCTCTCAAGAAGGCCTACGTGCGATTTCTCAAGATCCGGGGAGCGCCCCGGGAAATTGCACTGGGTTTTGCCCTGGGTATATTCGTGGCCATGTCGCCCACCATGGGATTTCAGATGGCTATCGCGATCCCCATTGCCGCCATGTTGAAATGGAATAAAATCGCGGCGGCCATGGCCGTCTGGGTCTCCAACCCGTTGACCGTACCCATTATTTATGGGCCGACCTATTTCATCGGCGCCAAAATCATGGGCATGCCCCTGGGGCTGAATGCCGCAAATGCGGCCAGTGGATCCACCATGGTGGCTTTTGCCGAGAAGGCACCGAAAATATTCGGGGCCATGACCCTGGGCGGCGTTGTCCTGGGGCTGCCGCTGGCTGTGATCAGCTACTATCTGGCCTATTTTACAATTGAGAAATACCGGACCGACATCAAGGCCAAGATTGTCGAAAAGAAAGAGCAACTGGCTGAAAAGAAACGCAAACGCCGCGAGAACAAGGCCCGGAAGAAAAAGAAGAAGAAAAAGGCCAAGGCCCGCCGAAAAAACTGATTCAATTGTAGAGGCTATCTAAAAATAGGATTTTGGTTCAAGGTGCGGCGGCCGGGAGGTTCCTCCGCGTTGCGGGACTTCCCTCTTGATCTATTCCTCAAATGCGGGTCGCAACCGGAGGTGCCAGCGAAGCCATTGCCTATCGTGGTGAATACGTAAGTATTCTGAGGCTTGGAACCGAGTGCCCAACGCCGAGATTGGGCCAAAGGACATTTTTGAGATAGCCTATAGTGTTGGTGCCTAACTTTCCTGCGATTCTTCAAACTCACTATCCAGCTTATAAATGTAGACCAGCACCTCAGCAACTACACGATACAATTCTTCCGGGATATCGCTGTCTATTTCCAGAGCTTCCAACAAGTGCACCAGATTACGGTCCTCCCGGACCGGGACGTCGCAAGCCCGGGCAACTTCCAGTATTTTTTCCGCAATGCGCCCCCGGCCGGCGGCCACCAGTTGCGGGGCCCGGTCCTGCGCGGGGTCATAGGAGATCGCGGCGGCTTTTTTTTGTTCTTCCATATCAGGCCTGCAAATCTACCAGCCGATCGCCGGACATGTCCAGATCTTCGTATTCGAAAGCAGCGATGTTTTTTTCGTCGACGGCGGCAGTAAGGTTGACTGTTTCAAATACACCGCTGAGCAGATCACCCAGGCGGCTTAGATGGCCGTCTATGTGACGGCGCACGGATTTGTTCGCGGTACTGAATTTAACTTCCAGCTTTTGCTGGTAAGCAAAAATGTCGGCCCTGACAGGACCCATCCGCTCCATTGACAGCAGCAGCGATATCCGGAACCCGATCCCGGCCGCGGCATCTTTTTTCAATGGATAGAACACTTTCAGACGGGCTGGTTTTTGCCCTTCCTCCATCGGCAGGGTGAACGTAATGACCTGCAAGGCATCCGTCCCGCGTCCCCGGTCGGTTCCGGGCCGATCGCCTGTTTCGGTCTCGGTATCCATCCACCCCCGCAGGCCGCGCAGAACGTCCAGCGTTTCGCTGAGTTCCGTTTTCTGGAAGTTGATGAACTCGCGCAACACGGCCAGGTCTGCCAGCAGGTTTTCGGAAAGGGGTCCGGGTCTTAGGGCTGTTGCCGATGTTGTCCCGGAACTCGGCTTGGGGGTCGCCAGAGAGGCGAGGGCCCGGTGGACAGCTTCACCGGTCGGCACGTGGTTGCGCTCGATCAAGACCTGGAGGGTGCGCACTGCTCTGGACAGCTTCTTTCCTGGCGGCGTGCTTTCTTTGTTCGCTGTCGCTTCCACCAGGGTGCTTTCAATACGGTCGAATTCTGCGCTCAGGGCAGTCGCTTTGGGCTCTATCAGGTTGACAATCCGGGCGATTTCTCGACCGTTTGTTTTCAAAGCGGATCTGGTGCTGCCGTTGGCTAAAGGCGGTTTTCCAAAACCGGGCCGCCTGTCAATTTTCTCCGCCGAAACATGCTTGTCCGTCAATGATGTCTTATGCGGAATTTTGGGCTGCGGTGCCGTAGATTTCAAGCGTTCTTGAGACGGCCGGCTTTCAATGAACTGTGCCAAAATCTGCAGGTTTTGCCTGGCCGCGGCTGCACGGCGACTCGTTTCAGGTCCTGGTGAACCAGCGTACGATTTTGGCGTGCGGATGAAGACTTCTAACTCATTCAAAGCCTTTTCGGTTTGCGCATCTAGCCGGAGCTGGTTTGCCTTAAGGTAGCCCCGATAGTCCGACAACAGCGGCGTTAGTGCTTTTGAACCCGGGCCCGGGTCACTTTTTAAAAGCACGTCCAGGGACTTGTGCAGAGCGCCTTTTTCAATAGTTTTCGTATTAGGGGCCAGTCGACCGGCCACCGGACCGTGCCTTTGTTGGGGCGCAAAGATCGGCCCGGCAAAGCGACCGCCCGCGGGCCCTGGTGCCGGCCTCAACTCGGGCAGCAGGGCCCGGATCTGCGGATCTGACCACAGGCCGGTTTTAACCAGCTGCAGCTGCAGTGCTTTCATGGTTGCTGCCGGCAGGTTCGCTCCATTGGGTCTGGGCAGGCCCCCATTAGATAAATTGGTAGATGAATTGGCACGCGGGTAAGCGGCGGCGGTTTTGCCCGATCCGATCGGGGCTGTCCGGATAAGCCGGGTCTGCGCGACCTCAATATGCTTGATAAAATTCAGGGCGGCCGTGCGAATGGGAGCCAGTTGCGACTCCCGTTCGCTGGCGATTTTTGGCAGGATCTTCTCCAGTTTGAGCAGGTTGGGCTTTAAATCGTTGTCCAAGATATGGGTCACAAAGGGGTGGGCCGCCGCCCGGCCCACATCGATCTCCCGGGGAGATTTGAAGAGTTGGAGCAAAACGGATTCCAGTTTTTTTTCGAAAAAGACACCTGAATTAACAAGCAGCGCTTTAACTAGGGGTGCCAGCTGGTCGGGTGACCGACCGGGCTGCAAGGATGGCAGCAGGCGGCTTAGCCGCGCAATCTGTAGACGGAGACTGTCCGTTTGGCCGCGATCAACGCCGGGGAGATCTGGCTTTTGGAGGGCCGATAAAACCTGTTGCCTGAAACGCTGGAGATCTTCGGGCCTGAAGGATTGTTCGATAGGTCCTTTGTTGGCGGCCGGGGGAGGATCCTGGATTTTCAGTTTTATCTGGTTGCCGGTCTCCAGCACCTCGAACCGCAGGTTGTCGCCTTTGACCACCGGGAACCGGACCCGGGTTTGGGTGCGAAACTTTCCGAAATTGATTTGGAGCAGTCCGCCAGGCAGAATGTCTACAACCCGCCCGTTGAGTATGGTTCCCGGCCTCAGGGGCGCCTGGGTTGGGCGCTCCGCTTGCATAGACGGTTCCATAAAAACCTTGATGATGGCGGATAATTCAGACATAGTTTCTATTTCGTAAGTTCAAAACTGGCACCATGCCAGTCTAGTCTCATAATATCGGTAAAAAGGTCCTTAAAGTTTAGTTTTTCAGTGCCGCCACCAATAATAACATACCGGAAATTCTACTGATCCAGCCGCCCATTCAGGATTTTTACCTCACCCGCAAGCGAACCCTACCATACGGGTTGGCTTGTTTGGCGGGGTCGCTCGAGAAGGCCGGTTTTGCGGTTACGATTTTCGATGCCCTGGCCACCCAAAAATCGAAGCCCTTACCCTTTCCGGACCAGATGGCTTACCTCGCGCCTTTTTACGGCCAGCCCGATAGTTCGCCATTTGCCCTTTTTCACCAGTACCGGCATTTCGGCTACAGCTACCAGCACATTGAACGCATCATTCGAGAATCCGGTGCATATTTAGTCGGAATCAGTTCCCTTTTTACGCCCTACAGCGCCACGGCCGAGAAAGTGGCGGCCATCGTAAAATCGGTCGACCCCGGCATCACCGTCGTCATGGGCGGACACCACCCGACTGCCCTTCCGGAGGCAGCCATGCAATGCGCATCCGTGGATTATGTGCTTCGTGGGGAAGCAGAAGAAACCCTGCCTGTGCTGGCGGCGGCCGTCAAATCCGGGCGTTCGCCAGCCGGAATTCCCGGGCTTGTCCGGCGCCTGCCGGACGGCCGTCTGCAAGCGAGCAAGCCCGCCTGGCTGCAGAATCTCGATGCAGTTGCCCTGCCGGCCGCGCATCTGGTGAAGCAAAACTTTTACCAGCGGGGCTCGCGGGGGGCGGCTGTGGTGGTCGCCAGCCGGGGATGCCCCCTGCAGTGCAGCTACTGCGCTTTCGGGGCGGACAGCGGCTGCTCCTACCGCAAACGGTCTGTAGGCTCAATCATGCAAGAAATAGACGGGCAGGTAAGGGCGCATGATATTGGATTTATCGATTTTGAAGATGAAAACCTCTCGATGGATCGAGACTGGTTCATGGCGCTTATGGCAGCCATCGAAGGTTGCTGCGCTGAACGCAACATTGAGCTGCGGGCCATGAACGGACTCTATCCACCGGCCCTCGATGAGGCCATGGTGCGGGCCATGCGGGCGGCCGGGTTTAAAACCCTGAACCTGGCGCTGGGCGCTACCGCGGCCGACCAGTTGAAACGCTTCAAACGCAAGGATGTCCGCCTCTCTTTTGAGGCGGCCCTGCACGCTGCAAAGCGTTACAACATGACTGCCGTGGGTTACATTATCGTCGGCGCGCCCGACCAGTCGGCCGAGGATTCACTGGTCGACCTGCTCTATCTTGCCGGGCAGCGTGTGTTGGCCGGCGTGTCTGTTTTTTATCCGGCGCCGGGCAGCCGGGATTACCAGCAATGTCAACAGCGCGGGTTTTTACCGGAACGTTTCGATCTGATGCGGGCCACTGCTTTGCCGCTGGACCAGAGGACCAGTCGCCTGGAGAGCATCACCCTGCTGAGATTGGGGCGGATCCTGAACTTCATGAAAGCGCTGCAGGATCAGGGCGGGCCCGTCTCCATTCGACACATGGCATCCCCGGGGGAATTGCCCGATACCACCGACCGGACAGCCGTTGGCATTTGGCTGTTGCAGGATTTTTTTCGCAGCGGCATAATAAGGGGCCTGTCACCGGAAGGCCGTATTTTTGAGCATAAGACCGCGCCGAGCCTGGTCCGGATGTTCATTGACGGTATTCGGAATATGGATGTTCAGGGGGTTTTATCTTCAGGTTGAAAAGAATCAGGTTCTACAGGATGTCATAAGACGTTTGCTACGGATGGAGGATTATACATGGAGTTGGGTGCACACTTAAAACCGATTATTGATAAAGTGCAGGTCAATATTCCTTTCGGGATGTTCTTTGAAGGCTACCTTGAACTATTTGAAAATGCGGGTCTCAATCCGGAAATCTGTATGGACGCCGATGCCCTCGAACACTTTTCACGCGATGATTTCAAGGAGGTTGCCGCCATTTTCAAACGCAACAGGCGCAGGGTTACCTTCCATGGCCCTTTTGCGGACATGGTACCGGGCTCCCAAGACCCGGGGTTTTTACAGTTGACCCGGAAGCGGCTGGACCAGATGATCGACCTGATCGAGATTTTCGAACCGGTGACGATTGTCTGCCATCCCGGCTATGATTACCGGCGGCACAGCTATTACCAGGAAGCCTGGCTGGAGACCAGTTTGGAAACCTGGCGCGCCGCCGGCGAGCAGATCAAACGGGCCGGCAGCCGTCTCATGCTGGAGAATGTATACGAGACCGATCCCGGGCAGATGCTGCCCCTTTTCAATGAACTGGCCGGACCGGATATCGGCTTTTGCTTCGATGTCGGCCACCATTTCGCCTTCGGCAAGGTGCCGCTGGACGAATGGCTGGACACGCTGGGGCCTCACCTGGGACAGCTTCACCTCCACGACAATTCCGGAGCCGATGACGAGCACCGGGCATTAGGCCAGGGGAGCATCGGTCTGGAACCGCTGTTTAATTTTTTGCGGGCAAGGGCAAACAACCCGCCGGTACTTACCCTCGAACCGCACCGGGTCGAAGATTTGATGCCCAGTCTGGAATATTTGCAGGAAAAACTTGGTTAGGTAATTGTCAGGATTTGCCTAAATGAACCGGGGTTGAAGTAGCGTGGACTGTTTCAGGTAATCCATACCATTTTGATTATTACACTAATTGAAGACTAATGGTTGTAATCCGCACTGTTCTGATTAGGATAAGATATTGAGAGGGTTACCTTGTGGCGCCTTCTCCAACTAAAGAAAACGGAGCCCAGAACACAGGATGTGCATAGGCATAGAGAACTTGGCCAGTTGCCGGATCATGGTACACTCCTTCATCCAAAAGTTTGAGCATGCTCCGCTGCAGCGCTACCGCCCGGAACATGGTGGGGTCCGCTTCCTGTAACTTAAAAAGCTCAGTGGTCAGCATACGGGCTGAGGCACTTTCTACAGGCCAGTTGCTGACCAGCAGTGCCCGGGTGCCGGCATAGAAGAAGGCCTGGCCGAGGCCGGAAATTGCCTCACTTCCGACGCCCTGACCGGCTGCCGTGTTGCAGGCGGACAGGACCACCCAGTCTGCATTCAGGCGCAACCCCATGATCTCCCCCATGGTCAAAACACCATCATTATCGGTATCGCCCGTTACCGAGGGTGACGAGAGTGCCAGCGCCGGCTGTCGCAGTCCGTCCAGGTCACCTGGCACCAGACCATGAGTCGCGAATACCAGGACCCGGCGGTCGGACAGGTCCGTTCTTTTAACGGCCATTTCGCTCGCGGACTGCCCCAGGTACACATCTCTGGCCATATCCGCATTCAAAGCCCGTGCAATGGAGAGGACCTCTTCCCGGGTGTCCGGCAAGGGCTGGAGCATTTCCAGGCTGGCAGAGGTCAACTGCCCCTCATCCAGGGAAGCCTCTTTTGTGATGCGGATGGCACGGGTCGATATCTTTCCCGTGTTTGCCTGATTCGCTGCCAGAACCGCCGCCTGCTGTTGATTGAAGATCGGATCGCCGAAACCTGCAAAGGGGAGACGTTTTGGATCTGATTCAGGAAGCTGTCGCATTGTCAACAATGTCCCCGATGACGGCAGCACGTTTATGCTGTAGTCGCGGATCAGCCATGGAACCTTGCGGTATTCTTCCAGAGACACTCGCCCGGTGGATTTGGGGATTTTGTTGGCGGTTACCAGCAGACCAAAAGGCAGATGACCCAATGGCCCATGGGGTACGATGATCAGGTTCTTTGCACCTTTCCAGTTGGAACGTACCGGTCCCAGCAGGCCCTGGTACAATTGCTGCGCGGCCGTCAGATCGAAGTGTGGCAGGTCATTTAATTGGCCGCCTGTGGGCGTCAGGCTCTTCCGGATCGATTCAACCCGCCGACTGATGTCGGCACTACTCAACTTCAACATCGCAAAACCTGAAGGGCCCTGCCCGCCAACCGACCAGACAAAGGTGTTTTCACGGCCCATATAAAAGGCCAACAGGGCTTCGTCCGCCTTGAGGGCGGCCTTTATCTCAGACAGTCTTTTGGCACGCGGCCGGGTAAGCTCGGCGTAAGCTGGAAAGCCCTTTTCGATTTCATCCAGCAGAACACCCCGCGCCTCCTTGAGTTGCTGGATCTCTGCATTCAGGCTTTCAGCCCGCTTGCCGCCCCCATCGCTCTGTGATTTTGCGTTTAGCAGGACTGCGTTCAAAGCGGTAATTTTCTTGTCGGCATCCTGGACCCGGCGGACCAGGCCTGCCAGGCGGTTGTCCCGGGCCGCCACCCGTAAGCTGCTGGCGATGACCGCCTGCTGGACCGCCTGCCCGCGGATAGTGTCTGCCAGGGGAAAAGTCGTCCGCGCTGCTTTTTCATCCCCTCCACGGGTGGTGTAGATAAACGCCATGTATGCTTCGGCAATCCTTGCCAGACGTCGGTTAAAAGCTATCCGGGTATTTGTCTGGCCTGCTGATTCGCGTTGATAGGCCAGTAAAATCGGCAGTGCCTGCTCGAAATTCCGACCGGCTTGGTCCAATTTTGAAAGTCGAAACTGGGCCAATGCCAGGAGTCCCCTCACTTCCGCTGTTTTGTGGTGACTGCCTCCGTACTGTTCTTCGGCAGCTTTTAGGGAATTGGCCAACTTGTCTTCCGCTTCCGGGTATTGATGTTTAGCAATAAATGCGTATGCCCAATCCGGATCATCGGCGAAACGCACTTCGAAGATGCGGGGCGTATGCTGTAAATTTTTCTTGATTTGCTCAAACTGTTCCAATGCATCGTTGGGGAGGTCTAACGCTATCAATACCCTTGCCAGGTATTGATAGGCCAAATTCAAATCGAGGAGCGAACAGCTGTCGCGATAAATTCGGAACCCCCCTATGGCCGCCTTAATCATATTGGCCGCATCGTCATAACGACCCTGCTGATAATAAACGCGCCCCAGGTTAACCATCGCTTTGAGGCGTGCGTTTATACCAACCGCATTAAAGCCGGCCCCATCTATTGATCCGCGCAGCAGGAGCTCGGCTTCCACTGGTCGGCCTTGCATCAGCAGAACCTCCCCGAGATCCGGCATGATTTGCACCATTATAGTGGAAAACACCGTACTCATGGTTAAATCCCGTCCTTTTTGACAAAGTTTCAACGCCTTGCGGTAATGGTGTTCCGCCTTTTGATATTTGCCTCGAATGCGGTTCAGCTCGGCCTTCCCTACCTGGTAATTGACCCTGACTTGGTATTTGCCGCCCACACTGCGGTAAGAGCTATAATCGCCGCCGCCCATAGAGCGCCTGGCTGCGGAAAAATCACCAATTGCCGCATAACTGACCGCCAGGAGCGGGCGGTAGCGTTCGTATCCTTTTGCGTTATCCTTATCTATGGCCGCGTTGATGAGGACTATTGCATCTGCATACTGTCCGCGGTTCAAAGCCTCTCGACCTTTTTCAAAGAGGCGGTCCGATAGACAGAATTCAAGTCCCGGTCTCCAGCCAAATGCCTCACATTCTTCCCGGGTCCTTTTTATCTCTTGATCTATATCCAGTTGCTCAGGTGGGGCATCATTGCATGGTTCCTGTTTGAAATTTTCCAGGTAATTGGGATTGATCAGGTCCATGACACCCGCACGCGGCGGTGGTGCCACCCCATCCTCGCCGACGGCACTTATTTTCCGGGCATCTTCCAACGAAAGATTGGATGCTGTCTTACAAGAGAGTATATTGCCAGTGAAGACTATGAGGCTTATAAGAATACAGTACTTACAAAATATAAATCTAAATTGAGAGGGCATCTATTCCTCCAGAATCCAGAATCACTGAGCAGCCAAAATGTTATTAATACAATTTAAGAGAGATAGTGATAGCTTGATATCACAGATCTATCAAAACTTCATGTATGTTAGGGATATCTGAACCGAGGACTCTTGCCAATAGTTCTTTGTTGAGTCAGGTTTAACGCAACTCAGGTATGGTCCAGGTATTCTGTAGAATTTTGAGGGGGAATCTAGATTGCTTTTTCGACGAAGCCTTATTTGTAGTAACCGCTAGTTATTGTAGGCGAGATGATTTTCCGGCCAAATCGTCAGGTGGCCGGCCCCGAGGATATCTCCCAAGTCGATCTGGGGCTCCCGGCCCAGGGTGTTTTTCATGTATTCCACCATGAGGACCGATTCCATTTCTTCCTTTGTGAGCATCTGGACGTAGCGGTTGGATTTGAACCACTCCTGGAACCACTTTTGCGGGAAGTCCGCATCATTTTGATGGCGGGCCTCGAGGGTATTGAGGTAACTGCAGAATTTTTCCTGAAGTTGGTTAAGGCTGTAGCTGCGGATCTGTGAGTAGATTTCCGCAATTTTATCGACCCCCGGGAGGATTGGGTCTTCGATAATCTCTTTGAATGCTTTGGCGTATCGTTGCAGCCCGTTGTGAATATGGTCTTCTCTTACCATGTTGATTTTGGACCAGCCGGCATTTACCCATTTAAACGTACCGCACCGGACACCGGGCCGGCCTTTCTCAAGCTGGGCATACACGGCCACCGAGTAACTGTCGTACATATAGGAACTGACCCACCCGAGCCCGGGGCGGTTGATGCCATTCTGGCCTGAATACAGGTAGGTCCAGTTATCGTCCGTTCCCAATATAACGCCCTTTTTGCCCACCTCCGATACACTGGTTTGCTTGGAAACGGCCAGCAGCACATACCGCCCTTCGTGCCTTAGCAGAATGAGCAGCTTGTTTAGGTCATAGGCAAAATAGGCGCCGGAATTCAGATCTGGTGTGTTTTCAACGAACTCGATGCCGCGTATGGCGATCGAATCCTTCAGGTCCGGCAAAGCCTGCCAGAGTTTTGGTAACGGCTGATGCTTGCCGTCTATGGATTTCCAGTGGGAGTGCCTTACCGATGCCGGCATCAGCAGATAGGAAGGTACATCGGGGTTGAACGTGAATTTTAAAAATTCGTCGAAATGGGTATTAACGTCAAATTCACCGTAGGCCGAGTTGGAATTGAAGCTGTCACCGGTGGTATACATCACGTTGGCCGGCTTAGAGGCATACACAAAATCCATCAGGGCCGGAATCCGTGCGGTGTCAAATCCGGTTTCATTCCCGGCGTCAAGCAGGGTCAGCAGTGTGGCCAGGTCTTTGGAAACGGCTGGAGAGACGCCGGCTTTCATGGGTGCAGCCGCCTCGACGGCCCCGGTTGATATCAGCCCGATAATGAACGTAACTACCAGTATTGTTTTTAAAAAACCAATTCGCATGCAATGTCCGATCAATGTTGTTTTTCAGCGCCCGGTCAGCGTCTTTGAAAATTCCCGCTAAAATAGGACGTATTTAACTGTTTTGCAAGTATTTACGTCGATTTTACCTTGGTTTCGTCCTGAAAGTGTAAACCTTTGAGCAGCTGTCCTGGACGGCAACCGACAGGTCGACGCCTGTGCCGGCCAGGGACTGCTGAACTGCTTGCAGGGCTTTGTCCGGCGTGTTGTTCTGTTCACTCAGGTGTGCCAAAATGACGTGGGTGAGGCCGTCATGCAGGACCTCGTGCAGTAATTGGGAGGTGTCGTCGTTGGAAAGGTGGCCCGAGCGGCTTTGAATTCTTTGTTTCAAGGGCCACGGATAAGGGCCCTCGGCCAGCATGTTGCGGTCGTGGTTGGCCTCGATGATCAAGGCTACACAGTCTTGCAGATGCGTTTTGACCATGGAGGTGACGATGCCCAGATCGGTGGCGATGCCAATCCGGGTGCCGTTGGAGGTCACCGTAAAACCGGCCGGGTCCGTGGCATCATGGGAAATGGAAAACGGGTGCAATTCAAGGGAACCGACCTGAAATGGGGTCCCGCAATTGAATCGTTCGATGGTATCAATTTTTCCCAGTTGCTTCTGGGCGGCTGCATAGGTGTTCGCCGAGATATAGACCGGCAATTTGAAACGGCGGGCCAGGATGCCGACTGCCTGGATGTGATCGTTGTGCTCATGAGAGACCACGATGCCATCGAGTTGTTGGGGGTCCAGGTCCCGGGCGGTCATGCGGCGCTGGATTTCGACCCCGGAAAGGCCGACGTCAATGAGAATGCTGGCGCGACCATCGCTAATGTATATGGCGTTACCGCGGCTTCCGCTGGCGAGCAGACAGACGGAAATGGCGTCATCGAACGGCATGGGTTTAAACTCCCGTATGACCGAAACCACCCGAATTACGATCGGTTTCATCCAAGTCGGCCACCACTTTGAGTCGGACCTGGCAGACCGCATTGATGATCATTTGGGCGATCCGGTCGCCCCGTTGGATGGTAACCGGGTCTTTGCCCAGGTTGATCAGGGCAATTTTGATCTCGCCCCGGTAATCGGCATCGATGGTTCCCGGGGAATTGATGATGCCGATACCGTGTTTGACCGCCAGGCCGCTGCGCGGCCTGATCTGAGCTTCATAGCCGGAGGGTAGTGCCATGGCCAGGCCGGTGGGGACCAGTACAATGGCACCGGGGGCAAGCACCGTGTCGGTGGTCACGGCAGCGCAGATATCCATCCCGGCGGCTTGGGCCGTCATGTAGCGCGGGATGGGTATATCGGCGTCCCGTTCGGGATGTAAGCGCGTTATTTGCACACTTGGCCGCTTGTCCATGATTCAATTAGGTCTTTTAGGCCGCAGACTGAAGGCCGAAGTCGATTGGGACCATCAGCCAGGGTCGCTCTGTTGCCTTCTTTTACAGCCCCTTGAAATCCGGTCCCAGTTCTGTCAGAGGGCCCAGCAGGGTTAATGAGTATCGCCGGTTGCCGAAAAGATCTTTGGCCAGGATCTGGATATCGGCCGATTTGACAGCATCAATTTGCGCGACCACATCCGAGACGGGTATATACTTTCCGAAATTTATCTCATTCTGGGCCAGCCGGACCATCTGGTTATCGTTGCTTTCGGCGGCCAATAAAAGATTGCCCTTAATGAACTCTTTGGCATCCGCTAATGCATCAGGCCCCACCGGTTCAGCTTGCAGGCGATCGAGCTGTTGGAGCATCAAATTCAGGGTCAGCTCGGTGTTTTCCGGTGAAACCCCGGCATACAGACCGAACAACCCGTTATCCATGTAAGAAGACGCGAAAGAGTAGACCGAATAGGCCAGGCCCCGCTGTTCACGGATTTCCTGGAACAGACGGGAACTCATATTGCCGCCCAGGATGGTGTTCAAAACGGAAAACGCAAAACGCCGAGTATCGGAAATGGCGATGCCCGGCGTGTTGATACAAAGGTGCTCCTGCTCCAGATCCCGGTGGAAGATACCCGTCACCGAACGAATCGGCGGGGCGGTCCGCTCGGGGAAACCGTTGCCCGGACCAATTTTCTCAAACCCTTCGCGAATCAGGTCGACGAACTGGTGGTGATCGAGATTGCCGGCCGCCGAAATGAGGATGCGTTCCGGTTGGTAGAGGCGTTTGAAAAAGTGCCGTACGTCCTGAGAGGTAAATCCGCTGACATTCTCACGGGTGCCCAGAATTGAGCGCCCCAGGGGGGTGTCGCCCCAGACAGCCCGGCCTGCAAGGGTTTGCAGATAGTCTTCGGGGTTGTCTTCCGACATTCCGATCTCCTGCAGGATGACGGGACGCTCCCTTTCGATTTCGGTCGGGTCGAAAACAGAGTTCAGGAAAATATCCGATAGGATGTCCACCATCGATTCGAGGCGGGTATCCATCACCTTGGCATGGTAGCAGGTGGTTTCGAAAGAGGTAAACGCGTTGGTATGACCGCCAATGGCGTCGAATTCCTTGGCAATGTCATACGCGCTCCGACGGCGGGTGCCCTTGAAGATCATATGTTCGATCAGATGGGACAACCCGTTTTCGGAAGGGGATTCATCCCGGGCTCCTACGTCCACCCAAACACCCATGGACACAGAGCGCACATAGGGCATGTGCTTGGTAAGAACCCGGATACCGTTATCTAAAACTGTCCTGTTAACGCTTGCTTTTGTCATTTTCCTCGTTCAGGACAGCCTTGCGGCTTAAACGGATTTTACCGTCGCGGTTGATTTCAAGTACTTTAACCCGTATCTGGTCACCCTCTTTTACGATGTCGGTGACTTTGGATACCCGCTGCGGAGCCAGCTGGGAAATGTGCACCAGACCGTCGGTTCCGGGCATAATCTGAACGAACGCGCCGAAATCCATGATCTTTACCACAGTGCCTTCATAGATGGCCCCGACTTCCGGTTCGGCGGTAATATCGTTGATCATCTTCTTGGCCGCATCACCCTCTTCTTTGTTGACGGCTGCGATCTTGACGGTACCGCTGTCGTCTACCTCTATACGGGTGTTGGTTTCGGACTGGATGGATCGGATCACCTTTCCACCGGGGCCGATGATATCCCTGATCTTGTCCGGGTTAATCATGATGGTAGTAATGGCCGGTGCGTGCGGTGAGATCTTATCGCGCGGCGATTCGATGGCTTCCAGCATCTTGCCGAGAATATGAATCCGGCCCGTGCGGGCCTGCTCCAGGGCTTTTTCCATAATATCTTTGGAGAGCTCATGAATTTTGATGTCCATCTGGAGTGCGGTCACCCCATCCTTGGTTCCCGTGACCTTGAAGTCCATGTCGCCGGTGTGGTCTTCATCCCCGAGGATATCGGAAAGAACAACGACGTTGCCACCTTCTTTTACCAGGCCCATGGCAATCCCGGCTACCGGTTCTTTGATGGGAACCCCGCCGTCCATCATGGCCAGGACCCCGGAACAAACAGTCCCCATGGAGGAGGAGCCGTTGGATTCGAGGACTTCGGATACGATGCGAATCGTATAATCGAAGTCTTCTTTGTCGGGCAGAATCGGTTGGAGAGCCCTGAGCGACAGGCCGCCGTGGCCGATATCGCGCCGGCTCGGGCCGCCGATCCGTTTCACTTCACCAACAGAGTAGGGCGGGAAATTATAGTGCAGCATGAACGCGCGGTTTTCCTCACCGCTGAGTGTTTCGATGCGTTGCTCATCCTGGCCGGAGCCCAGGGTCATGACGCCCAGGACCTGGGTTTCCCCCCGGGTAAACAAGGCGCTGCCGTGCGGCCGCGGCAGAATGCCGACCTCACAGGTGATCGGCCGGATTTCATCGAAGGCGCGGTTGTCGATGCGGCGGCCTTCATCGAGGATCAGCTTGCGGCAGGTTGTCTTTTGCAGGTCCGAGAGGATTTCGTAGACTTCTTTGCGCCGCTCCGCATAGTCTTCACCGAGGCCTTCAAAAATCTCTGCTTTGACCTTTCTAAGCGTGGCGTAGCGCTCCATTTTTTCCGGAATCAAGACCGCCTCGCGAATAGGCGTGGCAGCCTTGCCTTCAACCATTTGAACCAGGTCGGCGTCTTTTTCCGGCGGTATGAATTCCCGTTTTTCCTTGCCGCAGGCTTCTTTCAGCTCAACTTGCATGTCGATGATGGGCTGCATGGCGGTGTGCCCGAAAAAGATTGCGTTCAGCATGTCTTTTTCGCTGGCTTGCTGACTGCCGCCTTCCACCATGACCACCCCGGTCCGGGAGCCGGCCACAATGATGTTGATATCACAATTTTCCAGCTCTGGAATTGTCGGGTTGACCACAAATTCACCGTCAATCCGGCCAACCCGCACGCAGGCGATGGGGCCGGCAAACGGGACGTCTGATATTTCCAGGGCGGCAGAGGCCCCAATCATGGCCAGCGAATCCGCATCGTTTTCCCGATCCATGGAGAGAACCGTGGCGATCACCTGGGTTTCATATTGATAGCCCTTGGGAAAAAGCGGGCGGATAGGACGGTCGATCAGACGGGCGGTCAGGGTTTCCTTTTCACTGGGGCGCCCGATTTCACGCCGGAAATAGTTGCCGGGAATCCGTCCGGCGGCGTAAATCTTTTCTTGATACTCGACAGTCAGGGGTAAAAACCCCATGTCGCGCTCTTCGTTGGCCGATACTACCGACACCAGCACCACAGTCTCGCCGTAGCGCACCACAACCGAACCCGACGCCTGCTTGGCGACCTTGCCGGTCTCAATACTTAGGGGTTTGCCCCCTATGTCTGCTTCTAATACTTTCTTCATTTTTTTCTCCAATTTGTATCGCCATGCTCGGGCAGCCACTTGTGAGACCGTTGAAAGATACCCATTTTTGATTCGATTGCGGGCTGTTCGGATCTGTGGAAATCTGGTGCGGAATCTCCCCCGTGAGGGGTGAAGCAAAAATGGGCATGTTTCAAAGGTCTCAACCTGTAACCGGTTCCGGCCGGAACGCACTTACCGCTCCTGTTCGGGAAAACCGGTTATCTACTGCAATACCTCGCTTTCCAGGCTGATCAGTGGCCCGGATACAGTAATTGCCAGGGCGGCCGTCTCGGTCTGTCGAATCTACCGAAGCAGGGCCGGTCCCGGCAAGCCTGTTACCATCGGGCCGGTGCTTTCCAGGGGTATGGCGATGGTTAGTTTCCCCAGCCTATCTGCGCAGGCCGAGGGTTTCGATGATTGTACGATATCGATTGACGTCCTTGCTTTTTACGTAGTTGAGCAGCCGGCGCCGCTTACCCACGAGCATCAGCAGGCCCCGCCGTGAGTGGTGGTCTTTTTTATGAACTTTGAGATGTTCGGTCAGGTATGAAATCCGGTGTGTCAAAAGACCGACCTGTACTTCCGGAGAACCGGTGTCACTTTCGTGCAGCTTGAACTTTTCAATCAATTTTTGCTTGTCTTCAGATGTGAAAACCACTGTTTTCTTGCCTCCTATTCATATTTTTACACGTACGTTTTTGACTATAGCCTTATCCGGCATGAACCACAATACCGAATTGAGTTGCCCGCCTGCGATTTTCAGGCATCCCCCGGTGGCGCCGGGAACCTGTATCAGCAGGGGCGTTCGAAATCAAACCTTACATGCCAGTTAACGGTTGAAAACACAACTATAATTCAACCGCTGGCCTTCTTTGGGCATTGACATCACCGCCAGGAGCCGGCCCGCGTTGTCCAGAACCTTAAAAGCCGTTTCCGGCGCAAGGTCCAATTTTTCAATCAGGTCCGCCCGCATTACCTGCTGGCCTTGAACAATCCGGCCGGCCATGCGGCGGTCTGCGGTAACTTCCGGCATACCCCGCAGTGTGTCCGCCATGGGGATCAGGCGGCTGGCCGGATTGCCGTCAGCCGCCAGCTGTTCCAAATCCTCAAGGCTGATGGCTTCAGCCAGAGTAAAGCCGCTGCTTTCCAGACGCTGGAGGGCCTGCAGGTACCCCCCGCAGCCGAGCCGGCGGCCTACATCGGCGCACAGTGTCCAGATATAGGTTCCCGCCGAGCAGGTCACTTCGAAATGGACCTGCGGAATCGCGACCTCCAGGATCGTCAACCGGTCGATCGTAACCTGGCGCGGCGGTTTCTGCACCGGGTTCCCGCTGCGAGCCAGGCGGTAAAGCGGGGTCCCCTTGTGTTTCAACGCCGAAAAGGCCGGCGGAACCTGCGCGATGGTCCCCTGGAAACGAGCCATCACCATCCGGACATCCTCAGCCGTGATTCCGGCCGTACTCTTTTCGGCCAATACCCAACCGGTCAAGTCCTGGGTGTCGGTATCAATTCCCAGGCACAGGGTTCCCCGATACTTTTTGCGGTCGTGCAGAAAGAATCGTGCCAGCCGTGTGGCCTGGTTCAGGCAGCAGACCAGAACCCCCGTCGCAAAAGGGTCAAGGGTGCCGGCATGCCCGGCCTTTTTGGCCCGGTACAGGCTTTTAACCCTGGCGAGCACTTTGGCGGAAGTGGCACCGGCCGGCTTGTCGACAATAACTACACCGCTTGGATCGGGTTGCATGATCAAAGCTTCTCAGCCAGGCTTACAATCTGCGCTCGAATTTCAGCGAGCGGCGAATCTATATTGAAACCGGCCGCTTCCTTATGCCCGCCTCCGCCGAAAGCCGCCGCAATTTCGGATACGTCGACCCCTCCATCCGACCGGAGGCTCACATGAAAACGAGGAGCACCCTTGGCCGGTTGGCTGCCGTTTTCGATTTCCTGTAACAGTACCGCCAGTTTCACATCCTCGATACGCCGGGCGTAATTGATCAGGCCATCAATATCCTCCGGCTGTGTCCGGGTCTCTCTCAGCATTTCACGCGTCAGCGTCATGATGGAGACCTTACCGCCGGCGGCCAGTTCAATGGAGTCCAGGGCCAGGTTCAACAGTTTGATGCGACCCAAGGAGTAGGTACCGTAAACGTTCTGGGCCACCGTGTAAGGATCCATGCCACTGGCGACCATTTCTTCGCAGATAGCAAATGCAGCCCGATTGGTATTTGAAAATCGAAAGGAGCCGGTATCCGTTAAAATTCCAGTATAGATCGAAGTGGCCATATCCGGAGAGATAGCGACGCCCAGGGCCTTGAAGAGCCGATAGAGTATTTCGGCTGTGGCGCTGGCCGCGGTATCCACAATGTGGAAATCACCAAACCCAGTGTTGGTGTCGTGGTGGTCGATATTGATAATCGTCGCTGTTTCCTTGATGTCCGCATAGGCCGGACCCACGCGCTCGAAATCACCACAATCGAGAATGATGGCCGTATCATAGTTCTCAGACGGGTTGAATTGTGCGGTTATTCTGGTCGTGCCCGTTAAAAAACGGTAGACGGCCGGTATCGGGCTGGCGCAGTACAGCGTGGTATCCTTACCCAGGGCTTCCAAGGCCAAGCCCATGGCCGTCAAGCTGCCGACGGCGTCACCGTCAGGGTTGATATGGGTCGCCAGCACCAACCGACGGCTATTTTTTAGATGGCTGAGTATCCGTTTCATCTTCTTTATGCAAAGATTTTATAAGGCTGTCGATCTTGGCCCCGTAGTCAAACGAGTCATCATAATAAAACTTCAGATCGGGCATGTAGCGCAGGCCCAGTTCACGTGCCAGAGTGCGCTTCACGAACCCGCTGGCACTCTTGAATCCCGCCAGGGCGTCGGCCCGGGCCTTTTCCCGGTCGGGCAACGTGTAATAGATCTTCGCGAGCTTCAGATCCGGGGACATCTTCACTTCGGAAATGGTGGCCTCCTGCAACCGCGGATCGCGAATGCGTTTGTGCAGCAGCTCCGAAACGGCTCTTTGCACCTGGCCACTGACTCGGTCGGCCCTTTTAAAGGGTTTCATATATGTATAATCTCCATTTCGGTATCCGTTATCTCGGCCAGTCCCAGGTCATCCACCATGTTAAAGACCTTGTCGATTTTCGAATTGATCAACGGTGCTGAGTTGCCGACCAGCGCAAACCCGATTTCGGCTCGCTGGTAGATGTCGTTCGCTCCGGTTTCAGCTGCGGAAAGGTTGAAATGGCTGCGCATCTTTCCAATCACCGACTTGACGATCTTGCGTTTACTTTTCAAAGAACGGCATTCATGCAATCTGAATGTTATGATCCCAACGCCGACGACCATGGTATGTCTCCCCGCTGCGCCACAACTACAAAGGCCCCGGTAACGGGCGCCCTTTCTGTCCGGTCTGAGTTAAAGCGTCGGTTTGACCTCCTCGAGGTAGTAGCACTCGATAACGTCACCTTCCTTGATGTCGTTGTAATTTTCAATGCCGATACCACATTCATAACCGTTTTGAACCTCTTTGACATCATCCTTGAAACGTTTCAGCGACGAGTTACGGCCTTCGTAAAGGATGATACCTTCCCGGAGCAGCCGCATCATCTGGCTGCGTTGAATTTTGCCGTCGGTTACATAGCTGCCGGCAATGGCGCCGACTTTCGGCACGTGAAATACCTGGCGGACTTCGGCCCGGCCCAGGACATGTTCTTCAAAGGTTGACTCCATCATACCCAGGATGGCGCCTTCTACTTCCTTGATCACGTTGTAAATGATGTTGTAAAAGCGCATGTCGACCTGCTCTTCATTGGCCAGGGTCTGCACTTTTGTATTGGGCCTTACATTGAAGCCGATGATAATGGCATCCGAAACGGCGGCCAGGGACACGTCCGACTCCGTGATTGTACCGGTGGCGGCGTGCACGATATTGATTTTTACCTCTTCATTGGACAGCTTGACCAGGGATTCGGTCAGGGCCTCAATGGAACCATGCACATCGGCCTTGATGATCAGGTTCAGGTCCTTAACCTCGCCCTCCTGCATTTTTTCGAAGAGGCTGTCAAGGCTCATCCGGCTGGATTTGGCCAATTCCTTGGAACGCTGTTTCTGACTGCGGTGCAGGCTGACCTGTTTGGCCGCTTTTTCATCTTTCACGGCGACGAACTCGTCGCCCGCATTGGGTACCCCGGAAAGGCCGATGATCTCTACCGGCACGGAGGGCCCGGCTATGTTCACAGTCTGGCTGTTATCATTGATCATGCTTCGTATTTTACCGTAGTGGATGCCGCACACCACGGGATCGCCAGTATGCAGGGTGCCCTGCTGTACGAGAACCGTGGCAACTGCACCCCGGCCGGTGTCCAGCTTGGCTTCAACCACATGGCCGGTGGCCAGTTTTTCAGGGTTAGCTTTGAGCTCCAGCATTTCCGCCTGGAGCAGCACCATATCCAGCAGGTTTTCGATCCCGGTTTTCTCTTTGGCGGATACCTGTACGAAAATCGTGTCGCCGCCCCAATCCTCAGGGGACAACCCGTTTTCAGCCAGTTCGCGCATGACCCGGTCTGGCTCGGCGCCGGCTTTGTCCATCTTGTTGACGGCTACGATAATGGGAACTTCCGCAGCCTTGGAGTGGTTGATGGCTTCGATGGTCTGGGGCATCACCCCGTCATCGGCGGCGACCACCAGGATGACCAGGTCGGTTACCCTGGCTCCGCGCGAGCGCATGGCCGTAAAGGCTTCATGGCCGGGGGTGTCCAGAAAAGCGATGCGGCCTTTATCGGTGGCAACGTTGTAGGCCCCGATGTGCTGGGTAATGCCGCCGGCTTCATCATCCGTAATACTGGACTTGCGAATGACATCCAGCAGGGAGGTTTTACCGTGGTCTACGTGACCCATGATGGTAACCACCGGGGCGCGTTCAACCAACGCTTCGGGATCATCTTTCTCAACTTTCAGCAAGGTTTCCTCTTCGAACGCGACCCGTTCGACTTCATAATCAAATTCTGCGGCCACCAGGGTGGCGGTATCAAAATCAATGGTTTGATTGACCGTGGCCATCACGCCCATTCCCATGAGCTTGGCAATCATCTCATTGGCCTTGATTCCCACGCGTTTGGCCAACTCCGCCAGTACGATGCTGTCATCAATCTTGATGCGGCGCTTGATGGCCTTGGCCGTGGTAATCTGGGTTTTCTGGCCGGCGAAGGCCTGTTTGCCTTTGACCTTTTTGCGTCCCCGTCCCCGGCCGGAACGGGAATACAGGGCCGCGCCTTCCACAATCTCCCTTTTCCGGAAGGAAATTTTCTTTTTCTTGTAGGGCTTTTTCTCGCGGCGGTCCCCCGGGCCCTTTTTACCCTTACGGGCCTCTTCCAGCGGCACAACGCCGGCCGCCGGTTCTGCCGCCGACTTCCGGCGAGCAGCCGTGGCCGCCCGTTCTTTAAGGGCCGCCTGCTCTTCGGGGGCCGGGCCAAGTTTGATAATCTTGGCCGCGGCTTCCTTTTTGGCCTTTCTCTTGGGTGGTGCGGTCTTGGCATCCGCCTCCGGAGCGGCTTTTTTCTTGGCTGCTTTTTTGGGCTTTTCGTCGGCAACACTATCTTCCGGCTGGGCTTGTGCGTCCATTGCCTCTCCGGCCTGGGCGGCTTCTTCTTCCGGAGGAGCAGCGACTTTGGCCGCCGGAGCCTTTTTCTTCTTCTTGGCCGCGGCTTTTTTAGGCGCTTTTGGTTTGGCTTCGGCCGGGCCGGCCTCCGCTTCGGATGGCTCGGCTTCCTCGGCCGGAGCTTCTTCCTCCGGTTCTTCTTCAACCGGTTTGGGCTTGACGACTTTTTTGCGTCTTCGGATGACGGTCGGCTTAACCCGGACTTCCTCAATCTGGCTGGCTGGTTTGCCGCGCAGATTGTCCTTGACGCGGGCAACTGTCTCCTCGTCTAGAGAACTCATGTGGGACCCGACCTCGATTTCCATCTCCCGCAGTTTTTCAAGAAGATCCTTATTGGTCATGTTAAGGTCCCTGGCAAGTTCATACACTCTGGTGGTCTTAGCCATCCATCTCCTCCAAGCTCAAGTTTTAAGGGCCGGCGTCAGCACCTTTCCAGCCCCGGTGTATCCGGTATATACAGCGCCTGAATTACTTTTCGGGTTCAGGCGGATTGCCTTCCGCGTTTTCTTCTGGTTCGTCGTTCTCGGTTTCATCTGTCGCGGGGGCGTCCGTGTCGGCAGCCGTCTCCGGCTGAGTATCCTCGTCAGCCCCTTCATCTTTTGGTTCCGGTTCGGCGGCCGGTTCCGCGGCGGCTTCTCCGTCAGCCTCGGATTCCGGCGCAGATGCGCCCTTTTCCGCCTCTGTGGGTTCGGCTTCAGCTTCCAGGGCGGCCTGCTCAGCGGCGGCTTTTTCTGCTTCCGCCTCAGCGGCGGCGCGTTCCGCCTCGATGGCTTTTCTTTCGGCGTCCTCGATCACCCATTGTTCCGCGGCCTCAACCAGCGTGGTGGCCTGCTCTTCATCCTCGATACCGTTGATTTGGAGAAGCTCTTCGATGGGTGCCCGGGATAGGATTTCAGCTGAGTGAACGCCTTTTTCGAACAATACCCCGGCCAAGCCGGTATCGACACCCGGCAGTGCTTCCAGGGAATTGTACCCGTCCTGCATGGCCTGGTTGTATTTTTCTTCACTGATGACATCCAGGTGCCACTCGGTGAGCTTGGATGCCAGGCGAACGTTTTGCCCCCTTTTTCCAATGGCGATGGAGAGAAACTCATCGGGGACGATGACTTCCATCGTGCGGTTTTCCTCATCGATGATGACCCGGGAGATTTCCGCCGGTGCCAGCGCGTTGCAGACAAATTTAGCCGGATCGACATGCCAGGTGATAATGTCGATTTTTTCACCCCGCAGTTCCTGGACCACATTCTGAACCCGGCTGCCTTTCATGCCCACGCAGGCGCCAACCGGGTCGATGTCGCTGTCGTTGGAGGCCACCGCAATCTTCGCGCGCACCCCGGCCTCGCGAACAGCACCCATGATCGTAACGATGCCTTCACTGATTTCCGGGACTTCCGTCCTAAAGAGGTGCACCAGAAATTCACTGTAGGTGCGGGAAAGGACGATCTGCGGTCCCCGGGATTCATAGAGAACGTCCATAATATAGGCCCGGATGCGGTCGCCGCGGCGGTATGATTCCCGGGGCACCTGTTCCCGAACTGGTAAAACCGCCTCGGTATTGCCCAGGTTCACGAAAATATCCCGGCGGTCGACACGCTGGACGATGCCGTTGATGATCTCACCCTTGCGATCGATGTAGTTTGAAAACACCACGTCACGCTCGGCATCCTTCATTTTTTGAATAATCACCTGTTTGGCCGACTGAGCCGCAATCCGGCCGAAGGTGGCCGTATCCATTTTGGTACCCAGGCTGTCGCCGACTTCGCACTCAGGGTCCAATTTTAAGCCCTGTTCCAAGGTGATCTGGATATCGGGTTCGGTGATATCCTCCTTGGTGGCGACGACCTCCATGAACTGAAAGACTTCTATTTCCCCGGTGTCTTCATTGTACTGGACTTCGATGTCGATCGTATTGCCGTATTTCTTGCGGGCCGCAGATTTAAGGGCTTCTTCAAGCGCTTGGATCAGGACATTGCGATCTATTCCCTTGTCTCTGCTTATCTGTTCTACGACGCGTTTTATATCAGTGATCAACATATGTTTTCTCCGTTGTTCAAACCCTGCTTTTTTGAGGGGGCTAAGCCGTCAGCCGCCCTTTGGCTATCTGTGAAAAATCGAAAGAAACGGTACCGCCGTCGGTTTCGATCTGAACCGTTTCGTCGGTGGCCGTGGATATGACGCCTTTAAATTTTTTCTGGCCGTTCACCGCTGCATGCAGTTGGATGTGGGCCGCCTTTCCGGTAAAACGTTGGTAATCGGTCGGCTTGACCAGGGGGCGCTCAATACCAGGCGAGGAGACCTCGAGATTGTAAGGCCCGATGTCCTCCAAGCTGACATCCAGCAGATCCGTTACCTGGCGACTGATGTCCGCGCAATCATCCAGCGTTACGCCGCCGTCGGGCCGGTCGATATACAAACGCAGAATCCGGCCGGTTGATTCTCGCCTGAATTCTGCCAGGACCAGTTCCAATCCAGCGGCCGCACAAACCGGTTCCACCAGGGCCGTGGCTGCTGTTTCCAGCTTCGCAGCCGGTACCGCCGGTGTTGGCAAAGCCTTCTGTGCTCCCTGCCGGCGAGCTGATTTTTTCTTTTTTCCTTTCAATCGTGTGCCTACCTGCCCGGTGATCAACGGCCCTAAACGCCGGCGATACCCCGCTCAGAAAACAAAAAACGGGCAAAACAGCCCGTTTTTTTCATTCTGGTAGTTCTTTTACTGGTCGCTTGTTAATATCAGTTCATCAAGTTAACCACCCAGTGTTAGCGCTCCACCGCACAAGGTCAAAAGACCTACCCATGAAAAAAAACCTTTCATAGCTGAAAAGGCTGACAATTCTGGAGCGGGCAACGAGACTCGAACTCGCGACACCAAGCTTGGGAAGCTTGTACTCTACCAACTGAGCTATGCCCGCTTACCGAAACGATTAACTAAGACAAATGTATAGAGATGTCAACTGTTTTAATGCGGGTATTCTTAAAAAAAGCGGTGGACCCCATATCTGGCATGCGCTGACATTCGAACCACGCGATACCCGCTGAATACTGCCGTGTGGATAGGCGACAGGTCGCTTCAAGACAGCATTTTTTGGATGGATTCGAGTTCCGCCCTGATTTCGGCCAGGGTAATGGCATCCGGCGGGCTGTTTTCTTTTTGGCGGCGGGCTTTCAAGTGCTGGCGGGCGCCTGGAATCGTGAACTTCTGATCATAGAGCAGGTGCTTGATCTCCAGGATCAACGCCACGTCTTTCTTCCGGTACAAGCGCTGTCCCGAGGGGGTTCTTTTGGGCTTGATGCGGTTGAATTCAGTTTCCCAGAAACGCAGGACATAGGCCGGCACCCCGGCAATGGTGCTGACTTCGCCGACTTTGAAATAAAGTTTATCGGGCAGTTCGTTGTCTGGCAGGGCTTCTCCCGGCATGTTCACCCCCGGCAATCACTATTTTGGGAGGCTATCTCAAAAATGTCTTTTGGCCCAATCTCGGCGTTGGGCGCTCGGTTTCGGCACGGAGTGCCGGGTTTCAAGCCGCCAGGCGCAACCGTAAGCGCTATCCTCGAAATACTGCAAGTATTCCTCCGGTTGCGACCCACATTCAAAATGTAGATAAAGCGGGAAGTCCCGCAACGCGGGGGAACCTCCCGGCCGCCTTGACCTAGAGCCAAAATCCTATTTTTCAGATAGTTTCCAATGATTGGGTATGAAAATAGCGCACTTGCAGGTGACTGTCTACTTAATTGTAGCCGCCGGCCATCAGGCTCTTCGGGATGGCGGCTGTCATCCATACATCAGGCCGGTAGGGTCGCATCAAATGCGCCGATGACTTTTTCAGAAATAGACGTATGCAGGTCATTCACAGCATTGTCTTCCAAGGTTTGCGTAGCGGAGCGATAGGTAATTCTGACGGAGACACTCTTTTTGCCCGCTTCGATCGGCGCACCGGTATATACATCGAAAATCGTGACAGACTCTGCCAGGGGCTCGTTTAGTTTTTCAACAAAATCAGTCAGTTTAACACTTTCGATGGTGTCAGCGATGATCAGGGTAATATCCCGCGCGGTGGCCGGATATTTTGCTATCGGGTTTGCGTCGATTTCCTCCGTGCCCGCTTCCAGCAGGTCCGTCATGTAAAACTCAAGAATGAAAGCGACCTGCTTCAGGTCATATTGCTTCAAGGCGGCGGGCGCAACTTCTCCGAGGCGACCAATGGTTTTACCCGCAACTTGAATTATGGCCGTGACGCCCGGGCGGGTGTAGTCGCATTCCGAGGCCGGAACACGGGTAAACGTCGCATCCTGAATACCCAGGTTTTCCAAGAGGGCTTCGGCTACGCCTTTGATATCAAAGAAGTCGCAGGTTTCAGATTTGCCGTGCCAGGAAAAAGGTGACCGCGATCCGGTCCACAGGGCCGCCAGCATCTCTCTTTCCACCGGCAGGCTGTCGACCTGGTCCGTGGCGAAAAAGGTGTGGCCGACCTCATAAAGCCGCAGGGTTTTGTTTTGGACCGACAGATTGCGGGCCATGGCCTCGAGTAAACCAGGTATCAGAGACGTCCGCATGACAGCCTGTTCCTCGGAGATCGGGTTCAGGATGGGTACGCAATTTCGGCGGTCATCTGCATCCGGCAATCCCAGGCGATCAGCAAAATCGCTACCAATGAAACTGTAATTGACCGATTCACTGAAGCCATGACCGGTCATGAATGTCCGCAGGCGGTCTCGCAAAACCTGGACCGGTTCGGGTTTGCGCCCTTCGGCCGGCACCAGCGGAAACGTGGTGCTGATATTGTTGTAGCCATACAGACGGGCAATCTCCTCCGACAGGTCCTCCGGCCGGGTTACATCCACCCGATAGGAGGGCGGTTGCACCGCTAGCCCGTCGGCCGTGTCGCTTGTTGTGGCCACGAATTCTATGGAAGCCAGGTAGGCTCTCATCTGATCGGCCGAAAGGTCGGTTCCCAACCGTTGGTTGGTCGCGGCGACCGAAAGCGCAATGGTCTTTTGTTCGTAAGGCTGCGGATTCTCATCAATGGTGCCGTCTACCAGCTGCCCGCCCCCTAATTCGGCTATCAGGTAAGCGGCACGATTCAGCGCCCGAACCGTGCCGTCCGGGTCCACACCGCGCTCAAAACGATGGGAGGCATCAGTGTTCAGACCGGTTTGCTTGGCCGTCTTCCGGATACTGATGGGATTGAAACAGGCGCTTTCCAGCAGGACTCGCTGGGTTGTATCCTCTATTTCCGAGTTCAAACCACCCATGACCCCGCCGATACCCACCGCTTTCTCGCCATCACATATCATCAAGGCGTTTTCCGGCATGATCCGTTCTTTTTCGTCCAGGGTGATAAACGTTTCCCCCGCGTCGGCGGCGCGCACGACGATCCGGTTTTCAACCAGTTGATCGAAATCGAAAGCGTGCAGGGGTTGGCCGGTTTCGAGCATGACATAGTTGGTTATGTCGACGATGTTGCTGATCGGTTTCAGGCCCACCGACAACAGGCGGTCTCGCAGCCAGAAGGGCGAGGGCGCGACCTCGATATCGAGGATCAGGCGGGCGGTATACCGGGGGCAGAGGTCGGGATCCTTTATTATGACCGAGGTCTTTTCCGTGATCGATCCGCTGGTTGCCGGTTCTACCGGTTGGGGGTACTGCACCCGGGTCTCCTGAATGGCGGCCACCTCCCGGGCCACCCCGATAATACTCAGGCAGTCGGGCCGGTTGGGAGTGAGATCGATTTCAAACACCGGGTCGCTGAGGTTCAGGGCGCGGTTCAGGGATGTGCCGGATTCGAGGTCCGCTGCAAGTTCCATAATTCCGGCGGCATCATCTCCCAGGGCCAGTTCCAACGCGCTGCAGAGCATACCGTCGGACGTTTCACCCCGGATGATCCCGGCTTCAATGGTTCGTCCGTCCGGCAGGACGGTGCCCGGCAGGGCACAGGGCGTGAGCATGCCCGGTTTTACATTCGGGGCCCCACAGACCACGGTCGTGGTCCGGTCTCCCAGGTCGACATTGCAGCAGGTGAGTCGATCGGCATTGGGATGTGGGCTGACGTCGGTTACGCGGGCCACCAGCACGGTTTCCAGGTAGCTGTAGCGGTCCTCCACCGAGTCTACTTCGAGCCCGGCCATGGTGAGTGCATCCGCTAGGTCCGCAGGCGGTAGATTGACTTCTACGTATTCTTTTAACCAGCTTAGACTGACTTTCATGTTCGAAATTGCCTTAAAAATCTTAAGTCGTTTTCAAAAAATTTCCGAATGTCATCCACTCCGTATTTGAGCATGGCAATCCGCTCCACACCCATGCCGAAGGCAAACCCGGTATATTTATCGGTATCGTACCCGACATTTTCAAATACCGCCGGATGGACCATCCCGGAGCCCAACACCTCCAGCCAGCCGGTGCGGGAACAGACCCGGCAGCCTTTGCCCCGGCACATGACGCAAAGGATATCCACTTCGGCACTGGGCTCGGTAAAAGGGAAGAAGCTCGGCCTAAAGCGCAGGCTGGTCTGCTTGTCGAACATCTGGTGGACAAAGGTCGTCAAGACCCCCTTTAGATCACCGAACGAAATGTTACGGTCCACCAGCAACCCTTCTACCTGATGGAACATAGGGGTATGGGTCAGATCGGAGTCGCAGCGGTATACCTTGCCAGGGGCGACGATCCGCACCGGCGGCTGCTGTTTTTCCATCACCCGCGGTTGCGTGGGCGAGGTGTGGGTTCGCAGCACCACATTTTCGGAGATGTAAAACGTGTCCTGCATGTCCCGCGCCGGGTGGTTTTTGGGGATGTTCAGGGCTTCGAAATTATAGTAGTCCGTTTCAATTTCAGGCCCCTCGGCAATATCGAACCCAAGCCGGGCAAAAATCCCACAGATTTCATTGGTGATACGCGTGACGGGATGCAGGGTGCCCTGATTGAGTGGCCGGCCGGGCAGGGAGACATCCAACTGATCGATGGATGCCGCCTCCAGCGCCGCGATGCGCTCTAAAGCCCGCGAGGCCGCTATTTCGAGGGCCTTTTTCACCAGGTTGGCTTGTTTGCCAGCCACCGGCCGTTCCTCCGGCGGGAGTTGCGATATGTTGCGCAGAAACCGGGTTACGCTCCCCTTGCGGCCGAGATACTTTACGGTAATCTCGTTGACGGCATCTCCGTCAGCGGCAGTGTCCAATTCCGCGAGCCCGTCATTTTTTATCTGTTCGATTGAATTTTCCACTTTGTAAACTCTGTCTGCTGGCGTGATTGGAAAATAAAAAAAGCAGTGGCCGGGCATGATCTGCCAACCACTGCTTTTGACAAGTCTCTGATTTAGAGCTGTTCAGAAGCCAGGTTGACAACCTGGCTAAAGCCCGCGGGGTCGGAAATGGCGAGTTCCGCGAGGACTTTGCGGTCCAGTTCGATATTGGCCTTTTTCAGGCCGTGAATCAAGCGGCTATACGTCAGGTTGTTCATGCGGGCGCCGGCGTTAATACGGGCGATCCACAGTTTCCGAAAATCTCTTTTTTTGGCCCGGCGGTCCCGATAGGCATACATCAGGGCCTTATCCACGGCGTCAGCCGCGGTACGAAACAGCTTGCTCCGGCCACCGCGATATCCTTTGGCCAGTTTAAGCACCTTCTTTCTTCTCTGTCTTGCTTTGAAACCTCTTTTTACACGCATTTCAACTCTCCTTCATAGCTGCGCCTGCGGTCGGCGGCTGCCCAATGCAGCCGGCCAGTTTAACCGTTTGGCAGCAGCAGTCTGAGTTCCTTCATATCCGTTCCGGCGATCATGTGGCCTTTGCGCAGAACGCGTTTTCTTTTGGTCGTCTTTTTGGTCATGATATGGCCGGCGTTGGCCTTGGCAAACTTAAATTTGCCGGATCCAGTCTTTTTGAATCTCTTGGCCGCAGCGCGGTTGGTTTTAATCTTAGGCATCGTTCGGTTCTCCTATCACCCTAATTAGGCATTAAATTCGAATCGTCAAGATCGTGTATTCTGTACCAGCGATTCAAATGCAGATGGCGCAGGCAGTCAACCTCACTGCTCGCGCCATTTGAATATGGACAATTGGCGCAGTCGCGCTGTCTTCTTGCAGTCGTGGAATAAAAACGCAGGTCAGCTGGCTTTGGCCGCCAGGATCATGAACATCGTGCGGCCTTCAAACTTGGGATACTGCTCAACCACAGCAATATCTTCAACTTCCTCGACCATTCTTTGCAGCACGTCGCGGCCCAGATTGGACAGCGTAATTTCCCGGCCCCTGAAAATGACGGTCACTTTGACCTTGTCTTTCTTCTCAATGAATTTTCTGATGTGCCCGAGCTTCGTCTGCAGGTCGTGTTCACCGGTTTTGGGGCGAACCTTGATCTCTTTGACCTGGAACGTCGTCTGCTTTTTCTTGGCTTCCTGCTTCTTTTTGGTCTGCTCGTACTTATAACGGCCGTAGTCCATTATTTTGCAGACCGGCGGATTGGCGTCGGGGGAAATTTCCACCAGGTCCAATCCGTAATCTCCGGCAGTGGCAAGCGCTTTATACGTTGGAAGAACGCCAACCTGGTTACCATCAGGATCGATCACCCTTACTTCTTTGGCCCGGATGTCGCGATTGATATTGGTTCGATTGGCTCTGTGCGGTCTTCGGGCTCTTCTCGCAATAGCTATGCCGGCACCTCCTTCAGAAACATAGGTTAATACCAATTGCCCACCCGCGCGGGAGCGGGCAATCTTCTCCGGGGCAGGGTGCACCGGCCCCGAAAAATGTGAAAACGCAATATCGGACAACCATAAGAAATGCAAGTAAAAAATGCAACATCAAAATAAATGCGGGCAACTTTGATACTTTACGCCAAATTACCACCGACCGGTACAGCCTGCGGCAACTCTACATAGCCCCTTAAAGGGGCGTGCGGCTACTACATGTGGTGTTTCTCGGGCAGTTGGGCCAGGGTGTAAGCGGCCAGGCGGCTAGCGCGCCAGTATGCATTTTCCGGAGCCTGGAAAAAGGTCTTAAAAAGGGTCAGGCTTTCGGCGCGCATGATGCCCGGTATGATGGAAACCGGGTTGTCCCGGTATAGTGCGGGCAGTCCGTTCAGGTCACAGTGAGTCGCACCACCCATAACATCCTCATACGCATATACGATTTCACCGATGCCGGAGATCAAGAGCGCCCCAAAACACATCAGACAGGGTTCCATGGTACAAAAAGCTGAGACCTCTCTGGGATCAGGTGCGTTTTCAAGGGCGTAGTATTCCTGTAAAGCCAGGATTTCGGCATGGTCCGTTTCATTGTGTCCCCCCGCAGCGGTACCCCGGCGTTGTCCCGTGGCAATGACTTTGTATTGATGCACCAGAACACAGCCGACCGGAAATTCTCCGGCCTCTAAAGCTTGGGTCGCCTGGTCCAGGGCGGCGGTCATGAAATGTTGATAATCAATTTCTTTTTCGAGAGGGCTCATGTTGGTTCCCTGTCCGGGTGGTTACTTTATTTATAGAAGCTATCTCAAGAATGGATTATTTATAGAAGCTATCTCAAGAATGGATTTTGGTTCAAGGTGCGGCGGGCGCTACATTCGAACCGGAGGAATACTATACAGTATTTCGATGATTGGAATTCAGCGCCCAACGCCGAGATTGGGCCAAAAGACTTTTTGAGATGGCTTCTAAGGTAGCCGACAGATATCTGTATCGCAGGGACAGCTACCGTCGACCTCAAAGGCATAAATAATTTTGTTAGCCATTTCAACCATTTTAATTGAAACAGGTTCAAAGTCATGCTCCTTCAGCCGGGCCGCGAGGGCTTTTTGGGACGGAATATTGACCAGACCTTCGGCCAGCAGATCCCCCGTGCGGCTGTCGAGGATATGGGCATCTTCGCCATTGGTGACAACGGCAACCGGGATGTGATAGGGGCGGATGACCCGCGCCAGAGCAAGGGCCGGGGTATGGCGGGTAACCAGAGACCCCGGGCCATACTTGATCACCATGCCCACCTTACCGGATACGTCCACCAGATAATCAACCGGTATGCTGGCCCACTGATCGCAAGCCGAAACCGTCAGCCGGAATCGGGGTGTGATGGACGCTTTGTCAAATCCGCAATGCTCAACCAGATGGCGGGCCAGTTTCTGCCGGTAGCGTTCATCGTGCGTATCGGCCAGGAGCCGGCCGGTTAGATAATCGGACAGTTCGCCCATGATTAGGTGGTGCTCGTTCATGGTCTAATGATAGGAATTGGGGGGGGATGTGTAAAGCCTCAAAAAGAGCTTTACATATCTGAATTGTTTTGGGTAGGTTAATGAGTTCTAGCAACAGAAGCTACTTAGTAAAAGGACATGAATACAGGTGCATTAAATAGTGTCTATCCAGAAATGGTAGATTTTGGTTCAGAGCAAGGCTTGAGCGATTTTGAAACCGCAGGCCTAGCGGGCTATTCCGAGAATAGCGCTGGCGGTTGCGCCTAGCGGCTTGAAACCCGGCACTGCCTGTCCAAAAGAGCGAAAACGCCGCTCTGGGCCAAAAGATGCCGTTTATGGATGGGCACTAGATAGCTTCTGGCAGGTTGCCCAATGACGATTAGAGAAGACTTTGAAAAACGCGAGCGCGGGTTCCTTTCCCCTTATGGATGTTTGAGTTCGGAATCCAAGGGAAGGCTCAGGCCCGAGGAACCCTCGCAATTGCGTACCGCCTTCCAGCGGGATCGGGACCGGATTATTTATTGCAACGCATTTCGCCGGTTGAAATATAAGACTCAGGTGTTTTTGTCCCCGCTCGGCGATGAATACCGGACCCGGTTGACGCATACGCTGGAAGTGGCCCAGATCGCGCGTACCATCGCCCGTTCGATGCGGCTGAACGAAGATCTTGCCGAGGCCATCGCCCTGGGACACGACCTGGGGCATACGCCTTTCGGTCATGGCGGCGAAACCTCGTTAAAAGAGATATTCTCAGAATCGTTTACCCATAACGAGCAGAGCCTGCGGGTCGTGGACCGGCTTGAGAAAAACGGGGCGGGGCTGAACCTTACCCGGGAGGTGCGGGACGGCATCCTCAAGCATTCCAAAGGGTACGGGAAGATCATATCTTCAAATCCAAAACTCAAAGCAATTACCGTTGAGGGCCAGATAGTCAGGATTGCGGACATCATGGCGTACCTGAACCATGACCTTGAAGATGCCATTCGCAGCGGGGTGATCAGGTCCAACCAGGTGCCGCCAGAATGTATGCGCGTCCTGGGCCGGACCCATTCCGAGCGCGCCACCACCATGGTGCACGACCTGGTTTTCTCCAGCCAGGTGGGCAACGGGGAACTGGTCTTGCAAATGAGCGCTGAAGTTCACGAGGCCATGACCCTGCTGCGGCGGTTTTTATATAAAAATGTCTACCGATCCCAGAAAGTTCACCAGGAGTTTGTGAAAGCCAAGAAAATTCTCCTGGAGCTGTACACCTATTTTATAGACGACGAGAAGATGCTGGCCCGCGAAATGGCGGTCTTAAACCTGCCGGCCCCCGAGACGTCCCGTGATTCCAAGGAGAGGATCGTCTGTGATTTTATTGCGAGCATGACCGACCGGTACGCTTTGGCCCTGTACGGGCGTTTGTTTTTCCCCTCGCCGATGGTTTAGCGCCGCATTGAAACGAGCTTTTGACTGTTGGCAAACGGATTGAGATATTGATTGTGATTGATATAGCCGCCCACCTGATTGCGCCCCCCAAGACGCTGGAACCCCATCTTGAAAACCTGGCCGATCTATTCCGCCGAATGGAACAAGCCTATGATAAGGTGGCTGCCGAATATGGGTTTCAATGTCAGGGGTGCGAGGATAACTGCTGCCTGACACTGTTTTTCCACCACACCCTGTTGGAATATATATATTTGTATCAGGGTTACGTCCAATTGCCGGCTTACGAGCGTGGCCGGCTGCGCAAGGCGGCCATTAAGGTAAACCAAGAACAAGAACGCGCACAAGCACACGGCGAAACGGCGCGTAGCATGTGTCCCCTGAACCGCGACGGCCGCTGCACGCTTTACCGCTACCGGCCGATGATCTGCCGTCTCCATGGTATTCCCAATGAAATACGGCGCCCCGGCGGATCCCCCACCAGGGGGCCGGGGTGTGGCGATTTCGACCGCCAGTGCGCCGACCACCCCTATATCCCATTTGACCGCACCCCGCTTTACATGGAGATGGCCCAGCTGGAGAAAACCCTGCGCGAGGCGCTGAATTATAAAGAAAAGACCCGGCTCAGCGTGGCCCAGATGATCGCTGGATTTCCGATCTGACCGGGCTGCGGTCGAACCGGGGAGGCTGATATGAAATACGTCGACACTGAGAAAATTGAGAAGTTGCCGGGGCGCCGGTTGCAAAAAGGGGATACCTTCGCATTTCGCTGCCACCCGGAGGTAGCCTGTTTCAATCGGTGTTGCCGTAACCTCAATCTCTTTTTATACCCTTACGATGTCCTGCGGCTAAAAAACAATTTGGGCCTGACGTCCGGCCAGTTTCTCGACGACTATGTCGATGTGGTCCTGCGCCCGGGTGCCTTTTTTCCGGAAGTCCTGCTGCGCATGGCGGAGAACGAAGAGAAAACCTGTCCTTTTCTGACCACCCAGGGCTGCTCGGTTTATCCGGACCGACCTGACACCTGCCGTACCTTCCCAGTGGAACAGGGCAACCTTTACGATGCCGGCACCGGTAAGTCCCGCCTGGTGCATTTTTTTCGCCCCCCCGATTTCTGCCAGGGGCAGCACGAATCCGACCAGTGGACGGTCGACACCTGGTGCAGTGATCAGGAAGCCCGGGACTACAACCGCATGACCCGAGCCTGGGCAGAGATCAAAAGGCTTTTCCAGAACGATCCCTGGCGGGGAGAAGGCCCCGAAGGGCCACGGGCCAAAATGGCCTTCATGGCTACCTATAACCTGGACGACTTTAAAGAATTCGTGTTCGAAAGCAGCTTTTTCAAACGTTACAAAGTCAAGAAGGATGTGCGTAAAAAAATTGCGGCCAACGAAAAGGCGCTGCTCAAATTTGGATTCGAGTGGGTCAAACTGTTTGTCTGGGGACTTAAGAGCAAGAAGATTAAGCCCAAGTAGGTAGAAGGTATAAGGTAGAAGTTTGAAGGTATAAACTAAAATGCTTAGGGCCCAAGGTGGAAAGCTGTCTGTTGCTGGAAGGCTTGGGTCTTGCTTACACCTTATACCTTATACCTTCCAGCTCCTCCCTACGCCGGCCAGCTCTTGGGTCTGTTTTTGAAGGATTTTTCCCGGTATATTTTCCAGCGTCCGCCCTTTTTCCGGAATTCCAGGATCTTATAGCCATCGGATTTAAAGGCGTCCGAACGGTACTTTTGTTTGAACCAGGCTCGGGAAGTCCCGCCGGAAATACGGGTTTTCAATTCCGAAACCTTGACGGATATTCGCTTGTACTTCGTATTCAGGCGCTTTTTGTACCGCTTCCATTCCTGCAGGTTGCGGCCGTTGCCCACAAAATCGGGGTGGTAGTGGGCGATATAGGTCTCCAGGCGCTTGCCCTCCCAGGCTTTTTTCCAGGATTGCACCAACAGGTCGATGTCGTTTTTTTTCGGCTTGGCGGCCAGGACCGGGGGCGGCGTTTTCTCTTGCCACTCGCGTTTGACCATGACCATGAGCCCTGCTTCCGGTTCGGCTAAATAGAGGCGGGAGACGGCCTCAACCGGGGTTTTGGCTGTTACCCGGATGGCACCGAAGGACACGAGCTTGTCCTGGTAGCGCAAAATGGTGATACCGGGGAAATCAAGCTTTTGCCCGGCGTATTTTTTGGGGATCATGGCCTGCCGGAAATAGGTCGCCAGTATCGTCGAAGGCATTGGGGTAGTTGAGCTCAAAGGCCCGATCGCCGAAAACCGTCACTTGCCGATCACGATAGATTTTGGTGTTGAAATAGATACCCTCGGGGGTCTTTTCATCATTTTCCACCCGTTTGCGGCCCTGACGTTCACCGGTGGCACAACTGTACGTCTTGATACGCTGGTAACGGCCATCGAAACGGTATAGATGCAGTTGTTGCCGTGCTTTTTCAACCAGGATCAGATGAATGGGGGCCTTGCCGGGGGAATGATAGAGAACCGGCCCCTCCCACCCGCTTGCCGGCGGGGTGGTCTGATTGGGTTTGACCGGAGCCGATTCGCGTTTTATTTTAATGGCCGGGGGAGCCGGGAAAGCCTTGTCAGCGTTAGTGGCCGTGTGGCCGGGTGGCGGGGCTGTGGGGGGATCACCTCCGGTAAAAAACAACCCGACCGCCAGCAAAGCGGCTATGGCAACACCCGCCAGACCGTACATGACGATGGGTTTGGGACGACGCTTGTCGGCGGCTTTCTTGGTATTGGGCCTGACCCGGGAAGGTGTGTAGGAAGTCGATTTGCTGGATTTGATTTGCAAGGCTAACCACGCATCGTTAAGAATGAAAAGGTCCGGAAAAGATATATAAACCCACAGGGACTGTGTCAACCCTGGTTCACTGAGGAAACCCTATACCCAATCGAACCACTTATGACCCAATCCGACCATGGCTATACGTTCACCTGGGAATCAGCGCTGAGCGGACTCGATCGAGCCAGTTGGAATACGCTGGCGCGACCGGTAAAATCCCCTTTTCTGGAATGGGAATGGCTGGAGTTAATGGAGTCGTCCGGCAGCATCGGCCCCGAAACCGGCTGGTATCCGGCCCATCTTACGGTTTGGTCCCAAAACACCCTGGTGGCCGCGGCTCCGCTTTATCGGAAAATCCACAGCGAGGGCGAATTCATCGATGATTATGTCTGGGCCGACCTGGCGTACCGGATGGGGGTCGCCTATTACCCCAAGCTGGTCGGGATGAGTCCGGTCACCCCCGTCCAGGGTTATCGGTTTCTCATTAGCCCCCGCGAGAATGCCACCCGCCTCACCAGTCTGATGCTGGCGGAAATAGAACGATACTGCCGGTCGAATCACCTGTCCGGTTACCATTTTCTCTATGCCGATATGGAGTGGGTAAACTCGTTGCCCGGCAACCGGAGCATACCCTGGCTGCACCCGGTCCTTATCTGGAAGAACCCCGGGTATGCGGATTTTGACGATTATCTGGCCCGCTTCAAAACCAACCAACGACGCAATATTATCCGCGAACGACGACGCACTGGGCAACAGGGGATCACCCTGCGGCCATTGACCGGCGACCAGTTAACCGATGCGCACCTGGAGCTGATGTATCGGTATTATGTCGGAACCAACAGCAAGTTTGGCTCCTGGGGGTGCCGCTACCTGACCCGGGATTTTTTTTCCAGACTTGTCGGCCGGTTTCGCGAGCGTCTGATGTTGATGGGTGCCTTTGCGAATAATGCCCCGGAAGAACCGGTTGCCATGGGGATGTTCGTTTACAAGGGCGATCGATTGTACGGCCGTTACTGGGGGTGCCGGGAGGAAGTGGACACCCTGCATTTCAATACCTGTTATTACAGCCCGATCGAATGGGCCATTCATGGCGGTATCCGGGAGTTCGATCCCGGCATCGGCGGCGGCCACAAGATCCGCCGCGGTTTTGAATCGTTGCCCGGCTGCAGCCTGCATCGATTCATGGACCCGGAAATGGAAACGCTCATGCGGATGAATATTGACGCGATCAACGGTCACGCGCGCGATTACATCCGCAAGATCAACCAGCGGATTCCTTATGCACAGACGGGGTGAGGGGACAGGCGGGGGAATCGTATCCCTGTTGATTTTAATGCCGGAAAGAATTTCATTTGAATGATTAACAGCAAGCGCAAGATCAGGGGCAGAGATAGAAAAATAATTAGAAGCCGTCTCCAGAACGGATTTTAGTCCAAGGTCAAGGCGGGAGCGAGGTTTAACCCGGAGGAATACATTTCAGTATTTCGAGGAGTTGAACCTTGCGCCCAACGCAGAGATTGGGCCCAAAGCCGTTCTGGAGACAGCTTCTAAACCACGCCTTTGGGCATTTCCCCCACCCGATCACCACCCAGGACATATCCACCGTCGATGCGCAGGCTGCTGCCGGTCATGAACGGGGCGTCGCCGAGGATGAAGTTCACGGCCCGGACCACATCGGCCACAGATCCGGTACGGCCCAACAGCGTATGGTCGCGGATGGCCTGCTTTTCGTCGGCGCTCAATAGACCCCAACCACGGGTATTCCGGCCGTGGCGGGTATCCACCACCCCCAGGACAATTTCATTGACCCGCACTTCAGGTGCCCCCAGACGGGCCCAAGTTTCTGTAAGCAGGCCTGTCCCGCGGCTGGCCGCGGCGTAACCTTCGTTGAAAAGCAGGCTGGCCGGCCCGCTGCGGCCCACGATCCCGGCGATGGAAGAAAAGTTAATAACGGCGCCGTCACCACTCAATTTAAGATGGGGCAGGGCTGTCTCGAATACCCATTGTTTGGCCCGCAGGGTGGTGGCCATTTCCAAATCCCACTGCTCGCGGGTATAGCGGCCATGTACGATCGGCCAGCCCCCACGCTCGATGTTGTTGATCAGGATATCCAGACCACCGAAACGATCGGTGGCCAATTGGATCAACTCGGCCACCGCGGTCGTGTCGGTCAGGTCGATGCGGTGAACCAGGTGCGGCGTACCGATGGCAGCCAGGTCCTCTTCCAGACTTGCCAGGCTTTCCGGCCAGTCGTACCAGGTGGCCGCCACCTTTACACCCGCCTTTGCCAGAGAGAGCGCGATGCCTTTGCCGATACCTTTGACCGCCCCAAGTACCAGGGCGGATTTGCCTTTAAGTTGCATGTGCCTTCCTTATTCGATACATCACGGCTTGTTTTAAGTTCAATTTCGGCATCGGGATCGAAATCGCCATCGAAATCGACTACCGGATGACGTTTTCAGGGCCGATTTCGATTCCGATACCCATGGCGATTTCGATTTAGGCTGAAAACCGAAAGTAATTGTTATTCGGCATTCCCGAACAATTTGAACCGGACCCATTCCAGGCCTAATTTCAACAGTTCAACATCATCGGTCTTCACCTTTTCCAGGGTTTCGACCTCTACTTTTAACCCGTCCAGCAACTTTTGATCGAAAATCGCCTGTCGAAAACGGTCCAGGTCGTAAAGGGCCAGATGCCACATATCGGCCTGCTGAGGTTCCAGCGGACCGGGCAGCAGGCGGTTTTTTAGGCTGATCAGGGTCATGAGGCTGTCGTTCATCGCATTGTATTCCGCCAGGCCCTGCTGGTCGACCCAGGTGTCCACCGAGATGGCATCCTGCGCATCAAAACCCTGGCAGTGAGGCTCTTTGAGCAGGGCATAATGTTCGCTCAGGTCTCCAGTCTCACGGGAGCGGGACACCGCCCGGGCCAGCGGATACATCCGGCAGGAAGAGGGACGGTCCCCATAGACCGCACAGCCGTCGGGGCGGACAAAGGGGCATTCGAGCTCAGCCGACGAATCCGGTTTGAGCGCGATCACCGGCAGACCGGTCTCGGGGCCGACATAGCGGACGGTATACTGTTCCAGAAATTCTCCTGAGGTGAGCCCCAGAGCGTTTTTAAGGCGGAGAATGTCGTAGGGGGTCAAATACTGGCTCAGGTCCCGGCAGCATTCATTGAAACAGGCGACTGTCGGGCTGCACCGGAAACAGAACCGGGCTTCTGGATCCAGGGGTGTAATTTCGGCTTCCATCATGTCTTAACCTTTATATAATAATGGTGCGTTATCAAATTCCGGCGCTTCCGGTCATACTGCCTTCTTTACCTTTGCAAGGCCATTTCAATGGTTTTCAGCCGACCTGGCCAGTGTCGGTTGGGGACGGACACTAGGTAACACGCCGTGGTAGCATGTCAACAGAAAATGCCAGATTGGCATCCGGTCCCGAACCACTTTTTTTTTTATCCCGGAAATGGTGCCCTGACCGGGTTTTGGCGCTCGGGAGACACTATATGTAGTAGTGGTGTACTATCCTCGAGCCAGATATGGAATCCAGATGCTTAGTATCCGGTAAAACTCCCGGTTCACAGTATTTTGAGGCCATTTCAACGGTCCAAAAATTGTTGACAAGGCATAAGCCGGGTGATAATTATCTATTCTTGTTTTACCCTGGTGTTTGAGTTCGCATAGGTGCTTGAATTTAATAGAGATACTGATCTATTTCAGAGTTGGAAAGTGTTGCATTACACCAGTCCCCTAAGCTGAAATACGGATCAAATTGGAAACATAAGTTTTATTAGATAGTTAATTTGGCTTAAGGCAGTATTTGCTTTTATATCTCAGATACGAAGGGAGGTGCAAAACACAGTTTCGAGCAGATTGAAGCAGTAAGGAACATATTGAATTGACCAGAAGCAACAAACCAAATCAGGAGGTATTTTAATGCCAAGTTTTGTAATTAATGAAAAATGTGACGGCTGCAAGGGCGGCGACAAAACCGCCTGCATGTACATTTGCCCCAACGACCTGATGGTTCTGGAGCCCAACGAAATGAAGGCTTACAACCAGGAACCGGATCAGTGCTGGGAATGTTTTTCATGCGTCAAGATTTGCCCGACCCAGGCGATTGAAGTTCGCGGCTATGCCGACTTTGTACCGCTGGGAAGCAGCATCATGCCCATGATGGGCACCGAAGACGTCATGTGGACTTGTAAGTTCAGAAATGGTCTCGTTAAACGCTTTAAGTTCCCCATCCGGACCACTCCGGAAGGCGCTGCCAATGCCTATCCCGACCTGAAAGGTCAGGATCTCGACGGTCCTCTGCTGTCCACCCAGGAAGCGGACGGCTACACTCTGCCGACACCAACCGATTTGGTCTAGTGAGCCCAGATTGAGTTATGCGCAGTAAATTGAATTTAAAGTAAAGACTATTTTTAGGAGGATATAATATGGCATTACCAAATAAAGTAATGGGTGAACTGAAGGCCGTAAGGGATCCTGAAGTAGAAGAACGTGAAGTTGATGTTCTCATCGTCGGCGGCGGTATGGCTGCCTGCGGTACTGCTTTTGAAGTAAAGAAATGGCTCAAAGACGACCAGACCGTCGTGCTGTGCGACAAGGCCGCCATGGAAAGATCCGGTGCCGTTGCCCAGGGCCTGTCCGCCATCAACACCTACATTGGCGAAAACTCCCCTGACGACTACGTGCGCATGGTCCGTAACGACCTCATGGGCCTGGTACGTGAAGACTTGATCTTCGACCTGGGCTGCTACGTAGACGATTCCGTCCACCTGTTCGAAGAGTGGGGTCTGCCCGTATGGAAAAAAACCGAAGACGGCAAAAACCTCGACGGTAAAAAAGGCCAGAAGATGGGTACCCTGAAAGATGGCGCCCAGCCGGTTCGTACCGGTAAATGGCAGATCATGATCAACGGTGAATCCTACAAGCGGATCGTCGCCGAAGCCGCCAAATCGGCTCTTGGCGAGGACAACATCATCGAGCGTTGCTTCATCGTTGAACTGCTGCTGGACGCCAACGTTGAAAACCAGATCGCCGGCGCGGTTGGTTTCTCCGTACGTGAAAACAAAGTCTACATCATCAAGTGCAAGACCATGATGGTTGCCTGCGGCGGCGCTGTAAACATTTACCAGCCCCGTTCGGTCGGTGAAGGTAAAGGCCGTGCCTGGTACCCGGTATGGAATGCTGGTTCTACCTACACCATGTGCATGCGCGTTGGGGCCGAACTGAGCATGATGGAAAACCGTTTCACCCCGGCCCGTTTTAAAGACGGTTACGGCCCGGTTGGGGCGTGGTTCCTGCTGTTCAAAGCCAAGACCCTCAACGGTCTGGGTGAAAACTTTGCCGCCGGCGACGCCGCCAAGGCCGAACTGGAAAGATACGCACCGTACGGAACGGCGGCCATTACGCCGACCTGCCTGCGTAACCACCTGATGCTCTTCGAGATGAAAGAAGGCCGCGGTCCGATCATGATGGACACCGTAACCGCCTTGGCCGATCTCGGCAAGACCATGGACAAGAAAGAACTCAAGCACCTCGAGTCCGAAGCATGGGAAGACTTCCTCGATATGACCTGTGGCCAGGCCAACCTGTGGTGTGCCCAGGACTGCGAACCCGAGAAGAAGAATTCCGAAATTATGCCGACCGAACCTTACCTGCTGGGTTCCCACTCCGGCTGCTGCGGTCTGTGGACCTCCGGTCCGGATCTGGACTGGGTCCCGGATGCTTATAAAATCAAAGCCCGCAACGGCAAAGTCTATAACAGAATGACGACGGTTGAAGGCCTGTTCACCGCCGGCGACGGCGTGGGCTGCTCCGGTCACAAATTCTCCTCCGGCTCCCATGCCGAGGGTCGTATGGTCGCCAAACAGATGGTGCGTTATGCCGTTGACAATGCCGACTTCACCCCGGCCCTGAAACAGTCCACTGAAGAACTGGTTGACCTGGTTTACAAACCGGTCCGCACCTTCCTGGACAACTGTGAATACACCACGGACATCAACATCAACCCGGCCTACGTCAAACCGGAAGGTATGATGTACCGCCTGATGAAGGCCACCCATGAGTACGGTGCCGGTACTGCTACATACTACCAGACCAGCTCCAAGTCTCTCGAAGTTGTTATGGATCTACTGGCCACCATGCGCGAAGACTGCGAAAAAATGGCTGCCGGCGAGCTCCACGAACTGATGAGAGCCTGGGAAATCACGCATCGTATCTGGACGGTTGAAGCCCACCTGCGCCACATCCAGTACCGTAAAGAGACCCGTTATCCTGGTTTCTACTACCAGGCTGACTACCCGGGACAGGATGATGAGAACTGGTTCTGCTTCGTCAACTCGAAGTATGATCCGGAAAAGGCTGAGTGGGATGTGTTCAAGAAAGACTACATCCAGCTTATCAAAGACTAATTGATAATCGACTGATGTACCGTCGCTTTGCATAAATAAAAACCTCCAGGTGCCTGCGGGTGCCTGGAGGTTTTTAGTACCGGGTGCCCGCAGCGGTGCGGCCCGGTATACATTACCAGAATCGGGGTTGGGCTTTGCGGGTGATATCCTTTTGGCCCTGATCGTCTCCCGATACTCAAAGGATCTTAGCGACAGGCAACTGCGAGGAAGATCCTTTTGGTATCCGGATACGGCAATAGTGGATATCGCCCCAGAGGCCATAACCCATATATACATATGAACTTTAACGGTATTTTTTTGACGAACTTTCAAATGCACGGAGGGATAGCATGACAGAAGACAAAGCAGCCCCTGCTAGTGGGAGCATTATGGTCGTTGGCGGAGGTATCAGCGGCCTGACCACAGCCCTCGAAGCTGCCGAAGTAGGGTATGAGGTGTTTCTGGTCGAAAAAAATCCTTACCTGGGCGGAAGAGTCGCACAGCTGAATCAGTATTTTCCAAAGCTTTGCCCTCCGACCTGTGGTCTGGAAATCAATTTTAGAAGGATCAAGGACAACCCCAACCTCAAGGTGTTCACCCTGGCCGAGGTTGAAAAAATCGAAGGCTCCCCGGGCAACTACGATGCCACCATCAAGCTCAGCCCCCGCTACGTTAACGAAAATTGCACGGCCTGCGGCGACTGTGAAGCGGCCTGCCAGTCGGAGGTGGCCAACGACTACAATTTCGGCATGGACCAGACCAAGGCGGCCGGCCTGCCGTTTCCCATGGCCTTTCCGGCCCGCTACGTTATTTCATCCCAGGTCAAAGGCACGGATGATGAAAAGCGCATCGCCGAGGCTTGCAAGTACGATGCCGTGGATTTCGCCATGGAAGCCCAGACCGTCGAACTGAAAGTTGGCGCCGTCGTGTGGGCCACCGGCTGGGAACCTTACGATGCCAACCGGATCGACAACCTGGGTTTCGGCCAGTACCCCAACATCGTGACCAATATGATGTTCGAACGCCTGGCCAGCCAGACCGGCCCCACGGAAGGCAAGATCCTCTGCCCGGCGGACAACAAGGAGCCCGCCAGCGTTGCTTTCGTCCAGTGCGCCGGGTCCCGGGATGAAAACCACCTGCCTTACTGTTCCTACATCTGCTGCATGGCTTCCATGAAGCAGGCGACGTATGTCCGGGATCAATACCCGGATGCCAAGATCTACATTTTCTATATCGACATCCGCAGCCCGGGACGCCGCTATGAGCAGTTCTACAACATGGTGAAGGAAGACGAGAACGTTTTCTTCATCAAGGGCAAGGTTGCCGAAGTGAATGAGGACCCGGACAGCAAGGCAATCACCGTGGTTGCCGAAAACGCCGTAACCGGCGAAAAGGTCCGGCAAACTGTGGATATGGCTGTCCTTGCCACCGGCATGCAGCCTACCGCCGCCGCAAACAAACTCCCGGCCGATCTGAACTACAGTGAAGAAGGCTTCATCATCAATGATTTTGAGAAGGGCGGCATGTTTGCAGCAGGGTGCGCCAATAAACCGGCGGATGTATTTGGATCCAACCAGAATGCAACCGGTATGGCCCTGAAGGCGATTCAAACTCTGGCAAGGAAGTAGGAGGATATCCATGAGTAAAAAATATGGTGTATATATCTGCACGGGTTGTGGGATCGGGGACAGCCTCGATGTTAAAGCGTTGTGCGACGTACCCGAGGAGGAAGGGCTGCCGGTTCAGACCCATCCGTTCCTGTGCTCTCAGGAAGGGGTTGACCTGATTAATAAGGACGTTGCCGAAGGAACCAACATGGTCGGCATCGCCGCCTGCTCGCGGCGGGTGAATTTTGACGCGTTCCGGTTTGACGGCTGCGTGGTCGATCGGGCCAACCTCCGGGAAGGCGTGGTCTGGTCGCACCCGCGGGACCAGTTTCCGGCGCTTACCGAAGAAGAGAAGGAAGACGAGGACAACTTCGACGTGGTCCAGATGATGGCGGAAGACTACATCCGCATGAGCATGGCCCGTCTGGAAAAAAGCGAAGTGCCGGAACCGTTCAAACTGGAAACCCTGTCACGCAAGATCATGGTGATCGGCGGCGGGATGACCGGCATGGCCGCGGCCCTGGATGCCGCCAAAGCCGGCTACGACGTGACCATCGTGGAAAAAGAGGCCCAGCTCGGCGGCCAGGCCCTCAATTGGCGCAAACAGCTGCCGCTGGACATACCCTACACCGAACTGATCGATCCTACGGTCAATGACCTGATTAGTGCCGTAGAGGCCAATGACAACATCACCATCAAAACCGAAACGGTCGTCGCCCGTCTGGCCGGCCAGCCCGGCGAATTTACGGTCACCTTCAAAAAACCCGGCGAAAAGATCGAGTTCGACTGCCCCTACCCGCTGCCGGAGGAGATGAAGTTCGATGAGGACGGCAAGGAGTACGATGTCGAAAAGCAGAATGAACTCTATCTGGAATACAACGAGGGCAAGCTCGACATCCTGCAGTCTGATCCCGACGGCGAGATGTTTGGTGCCGTCATCCTGGCGGCCGGCTGGCGTCCATACGAGCCGGAAGAGGGTGAATTCGCCCATCTCGGTTTCGGGGAAACCCCGGATGTCGTGACCAACGCCCAATTTGAGGAAATCGCCAAAGCAGGCAAGATCAAACGCCCGTCGGACGGCAAGGAGGCCAAGAGCATTGTGTTTGTCCAGAGCCCGGGCCAAGGCAATGACAATGATTTTTCCTACACCGGCGCGGTGACCAGCATGGTGGCTCTCAAGCAGGCCAAGTACGTCCGCGAAGATTATGCTGACGGCAAGGCCTTCGTGATCTACCAGCACATGCGGACTCCCGGCCTCCAGGAGAATTTCTACAAGAGCCTGCAGCAGGATCCGGGCATCTTCCTGACCAAGGGGGATGTGACTCAGGTCGCCAAGAACGGCAACCGCCTGGTCGTCGATGCCGCCGACACCCTGCTGGGCAAAGAGATCCAGATAAAGGCCGACATGGTGGTTCTGGCTGCCGGTATGGTCCCGGTGACCAACGATGATCCGGTTGTCAACATGGCGTATCGCCAGGGGCCGGCTTTCCGCGACATCGGCGACTGCGGTAATTACGTGGACTCCAACTTCATCTGCTTTCCGTACGAAACCCAGCGGACCGGGATTTACGCCGCCGGGGCTGTACGGCGCAGCATGACCGTGGAGGACTCCGTGGAAGACGCCGCCGGTGCCGCCCTGAAGGCCATCCAGTGCCTCGAGTCAGTCAACCGCGGCATGGCGGTTCATCCGCGCTCAGGCGATTTGACTTACCCGGACTTCTTCTTCCAGCGCTGCACCCAGTGTAAGCGCTGCACAGTGGAATGTCCGTTCGGTGCCCTGGACGATGACGAGAAAGGTACCCCCCTGCCCAACCCGACCCGCTGTCGGCGCTGCGGGACCTGCATGGGGGCCTGCCCGGAACGGATCATCGGGTTTGCCGATTACAACATCGACAGCATCGGCTCCATGGTCAAGGCCGTCAGCGTCCCGTCAGAGGACGATTTTGATGATCCGCCGTTGAGAATCCTCGGGCTGGTCTGTGAGAATGACGCCCTGCCGGCCCTGGATATGGCCGGCATCAAGCGCCTGGGCTACAATGCCAACGTCCGGATCATCCCGATCCGTTGCCTGGGCAGTGTGAACGTGATCTGGATCAAGGACGCCCTGGCCCAGGGTATGGACGGTGCCTTCCTGCTGGGCTGCAAACACGGTGATGACTACCAGTGTCACTTTGTCAAAGGCAGCGAGTTGGCTGACATTCGTATGAAGAAGATCGGGGATGCGCTCACCAGCCTGGCGCTTGAGGAAGAGCGGGTGGCCCAGTTTGAAGTTGCCATCGATGAGTATCACAAAGTTCCGCAGATTATTAATGAGTTTGTGGAAATGGTTGAAGACCTCGGTCCGAACCCGTTTAAGGGTTTCTAATCCGGGAATGGTAACTTAGTACGTTAATTATATTGCAACTGCCGATTCAGGAGGATTGATATGGCGGAAAAATATCTTGTAGAACCTGATGTAGGGTTTATCGAAGAAGTTGCCGGACTCGGAGGTCAGGACCTGAAGAAGTGTTATCAGTGTGCGACCTGTTCGGTGGCCTGCCCGATAGCCCCGGAAAACAAACCGTTCCCCCGGAAAGAGATGATTGCAGCCGGCTGGGGATTGAAAGACAAACTGGTGGGCAATGCCGACATCTGGCTGTGCCACAACTGCGGTGACTGCACGTCCCGATGCCCCCGTGGCGCCAAACCGGGTGATGTGCTCTCGGCCGTGCGTGCTTACGCGGTGGCCGATTACGCCACCCCCAAGGCCATTGCCAAGATGGTGCCCCAGCCCAGTAAGCTGCCCATCCTGCTGGGTATTCCCACCGTGATTTTCATCATCGCCGCGATTTTGACCAAGGTCATTTTTGGTGACCAAGGCGATGTCATCTGGCAGAGTCATTTCATCCATAACTACCTGGTGGACATCATTATGATCCCCACCTTTTTCGGTGCCGTGGGTGTATTCGCGCTGGGCCTGAAACGCTTTCTGGCCGATATACACGCCAATGCACTGGCGGAAGGGAAAACGACCAGGGAAAAGATCGACCCGGCGGGTATGGTCAAAGCGCTGATTACCGTCGTGACCACGGTTCTGAAACACAGCAAGTTCAATGAGTGCACGGATAACAGAGACCGCAGCACGGCCCACATGATGGTGCTTTTCAGCTTCATCGGGCTGTTCATTGTCACGAACTGTTTCTTTATCGCCGAGTGGATCCTGCACATCGAAGGCCCCTACCGCCAGATTAACCCGGTGAAATGGCTGGGTAACGTCAGCGGTGTGGCCCTGGTCATCGGCTCTTTGCTGCTGATCAAGAACCGGATGAGCAAGGAAGACCAGGTCACCAGCTACTGGGACTGGCAGCTGCTCGTGCTGGTCTTCGGGCTGGGTATTACCGGAATGGGAACCCAGATGACGCGGCTGGCCGGCATGGCCGGTCCGACCTATTTCATCTACTTTTTACACCTGGTATTGATCTGGTGTCTGTTTGCCTATACGCCGTTTTCAAAGCTGGCGCATTTGGTCTACCGCACCGTGGCCATGACCTACATGGAATGGGCTGAACGGAAATAAGGTCCATACCGGAGGGTAAAATATGAAAAGGGGCGGCTGGTAACAGCCTCCCCTTTTTTTATTGGTAGTCATCTTAGAAATGCCTTTTCGCCACTCTTGGGTTTGGTTGCCTCCAGATATCCAAATCAAAATCGCTATCGGGATCGGAATCAAACAATGCAGTCATTGTCATGCGGATAAGACGATTTCGATCCCGATAGCGATTTCGAGTAAGACAACGATTCTAAAAATAAAAAAGGGGAGACGCCTTGCGGCATCTCCCCTTTGCAGTTTCAAACGTTCGCTGTTAAGCGGCTTCTAATTAACCACCGGTAGCAGCGGTGTGGGTCTTGATCTCAACCTTCTCTTCGAGATTTTCATAGTAGTCGCGCAGGATGGCTACTACTTCGTCCCGTCCGAAATGATCCGGAAGCGCCTCACCTTCGGAGAGCATTTTGCGGAGCATGGTACCGGACAGCAGGACCCGGTGCTCTTTGTCATGCGGGCAGGTTCTCAGGGAGGCCATGCCGTCGCACTTGTAGCAGTAGAAGGTCCAGTCGATTTTCAGCGGCTGGCAGACCAGGGCTTTGCCGGGCTCGGCCGGAGTCGGAATCTTGTCGAAGATGGTCTGGGCTTCAAACATGCCATAGAAGTCGCCCACACCGGCATGGTCGCGGCCGATGATCATCCGGGAGCAGCCGTAGTTCTGGCGGAACACAGCGTGCAGGAGGCCTTCACGGGGACCGGCGTAACGCATATCCAGCGGGTAGCCGCCCTGAACGACGTTGTCTTCTACAAAGTTGTGTTTTACCAGGGCATCGATGCATTTTACGCGAACCTCGGCCGGAATGTCGCCCGGTTTCAGGTTGCCCACCAGAGAGTGGATGTAGGCACCGTCACAGACTTCGATGGCGATTTTGCACAGGTATTCGTGGCTGCGGTGCATGGGGTTACGCAGCTGCAGGGCGGCCACGTCGACCCACCCGCGGTCTTCGAAAATCTTGCGGGCTTCGGCGGGGCGATGGTAGATCCCGGCGTACTTGGTGGGATATTCGCCTTCGCTGAGGACCTTTACGGGGCCGGTGAGGTTCATCGGCTTTTCGTTCATGACCATCTCAACACCCGGGTGGTCTTCCTTGGCGATCTTCCAGAATTCTTCAGCAGTAGGGGTGCCTTCGCCCATGTAAACCTTTTCACTTTCCCAGGTCTTGTCGGCGTCGGTCTTTTCGAATTTTTCGGTGACCTGCATGGTGGCCATGATTTCATCGCCTTCGGGATCGTACAGGGCGATTTCGTCACCGGCATTAATCCCGTCGGCATCTTCCTGGGAAACATCCAGGGTTACCGGTACAGGCCAGAAAGTACCGTCCGCTGTCAAGAAGTCTTCACAGACGCCTTTCCAGTCAGCTTTGGTCATGAAACCGGTCAGGGGGCTGAAACCACCGTTGCCGATCATGATCAGGTCGCCTTTTACGCGAGGGGAAATCTCTACCTTCTTAAGGCCAGCAGCCTTGGATTTTTCTGCCTCAAGCTCAGCGCCTTCGAGCAGGCAGATGGTCAAACCTTTCCCGCCATGGGGGTCTACGAGTTTTGCCATTTGCTACGTCTCCTTTCATTATAGTTTATTCGCGATCGCTTGGACTACGATCAGATTTGTTTCGGATACAAAACGATACCATTAATAGGGATAGGTAAAAATGTCAAGAGCAATCAGGGGGTAAATGCACCCTGCCGAACGACGCTCTGGGGCCGGCCAAACGCGCCTTGGAATTGCTTTGACAGGGACGCCATTTTGCAATACTGTCCCTCATTTCGAGACCGGTTGCCCAAACGTAAAAGGGCCTTGTCATCTCAGCAGGCGCGGCCGTTGCGGCGCTTTTGACCCAATACAGATGAACACGTGGAACTATAGACACATGGAGTTATCAGAACAGCAGCGTGCGGCGGTAGAGCACCACGGATCGCCCGCCCTGGTGGTCGCCGGTGCCGGCAGTGGCAAGACCCGGACGCTGACGGCTAAATTCGCACACCTTATCGAGCAGGGGTACGATCCGGAAAGGATCCTGGCGATTACCTTCACCAACAAAGCCGCCGACGAGATGAAATTCCGGCTGATGCGCCAGACCGGGCTGCCCCTGGACAAGTTCCCCTGGGTGCGGACCTACCACTCTGCCTGTTTCATCATCCTGAAGGCGCATTGTGAATTGTTGGGCTTTCAGCCCCCGCTGCAGGTTTTCGCAGAATACCAGCAGAAAAAGACATTGCAGGACCTGCTCGTCGGCCGCCTGAACCTTGATAAAAAGCACACCCCGGCAGTCCTGGCGGAAATATCGCGCGCCAAGAATTCGGGTGACCCCGGTGCCTATTTTGATCGCTGCCCCAAGGTGGCCCCCATCAACCTCGCGGATGCCTATGACCTTTATGCCGGAGCCCTGAAATTAAAAAACGCAGTCGATTTTGACGATATCCTGCTCCTGGCCCGGGATATTTTGAAAGCAAACGATCAGGTTCGGGAGCAATACCGGGACCTGTTTGCCTACCTGCTCGTGGATGAATACCAGGATACCAACAATCTGCAGGAAGAGATCACCCGGCTGCTGGTGAAAGACGGCCGCCTATTCTGTGTCGGGGATGACTGGCAGGCTATTTATTCCTTCCGGGGCAGCAATGTGGACCATTTTCTAACCTTTCAGGATAAATTTCCCGGGGCCCGGATATTCAGACTGGAACAGAACTTCAGATCGGCGGACGAGGTCGTGCAGATTGCCAATGAATTGATCAACTACAATGACAATCGCATGAAGAAGCAGTGTTTTTCCGAGAAAAGCGGCGGTGTGGTCGAACTGCACGAATTTTTTGACGAACAGCAGGAAGCCCGCTGGGTGGCCCGTAAAATCAATACGTTGAAATCCATGGGCATTTCTTATGAGCAGATGGCGGTCCTGTACCGGACCAAATTTTGCTCGTTGGCTTTTGAGCGTATGTTCCGGTCCCTGCGGGTGCCTTACCAGATGCTGGGCGGCAAAGGTTTCTTCGATCGCAAGGAGATCATGGATATCAACTGCTACCTGTCGGCAGCGGCTTTCCCCCAGGACGATGTCAGTTTCGAGCGCATTGTCAATATTCCCAAACGGGGCATCGGTCCGGGCACCATCAAGAAAATCGCCCGGATGAAGACCGGCGCGCTGGGACTTCAGGATGCCGCTCGGCAGGCTGTCAAGGAAAAGGTTTTGACCCCCAAAATTTACGGGGCGCTCAAGGGGGTCCTGCAACTGCTCGATGACATCCGCAATATGGCGCCGGCCGAGGCCATGGACGCCGTTATCGACCGGGTCGATTACCTGGATTACCTGCTAAACTACGCCCGGGGCAATCCCATGGACCTGACCGCTCGTGAAGAGAACCTGGAACAGCTGAGGTATGAAGCTTCCCGGAGGGAGACGCTTTACGATTACCTGGAGGAAGCAGCCTTGATCCGGGAAGACCATGCCGATGAGGACGATGGACAGCCTTACGGGGTGAACCTTTCCACGGTTCACGGGGCCAAGGGATTGGAATTCGGGGTTGTCTTTGTGGTCGCCTGCGAGGAACAACTCTTTCCACATTGGCGGTCGCTCGATACCGAGGCCGGCCTTGAAGAGGAGCGCCGGCTGATGTACGTCTCCATCACCCGGGCGGAAAAATATCTTTACCTGAGTTCGACGGAACTGCGCAAAGGCCAATTCAATCAGCGTAGCCGGTTCATCGATGAGATTGCGGAACACATCAATTAGGGACTGACGACCAGACTATATTCAGACACGGTTTATAAAAAGCATTTTGACATCCTCTCACGGCCTGTTTTACACTTGCATTAGAACCCATCTCAATAAAGTCTTTTGGCCCAAATTCGGTGTTGGCCGCTCGGATAAAACCTCGAAATACCTGATGTATTCCTCCGGTTTATTCCTCACGGCTGCCTTGACTTTGAACCAAAAGACTTTATTGAGATAGGTTCTAATCGGCTAAGGGAGTCGCATCTGTTGCAACAGATCCATTCCAATCCCGCCAGCCTATCCGTTCTAGCAAAGGAGGGATATGCGCGCCATTTCCAACGCCACTGCGATTTTTCTAGCCCTGCTGATCATGTTGTATGCCGGGTCTGGCCTGCATGCCGCGGACGGAACGGTGACGGGCACCGTAGGCCTGGAAATAGACGGGCGTTTGGTACCGGGAAATTGGATCGGGCTCCTGCTGGTCACCAACAAGGTCAAAATGCCGGAAACCGATCCCTCGCAGAAGCCCTCCCATCCGGCCTATTTTGATGTCATCAGCACCCTCCATTCGGGTTTTTATATACAGGTTCAGAACCGGCTGTCCGAAATAGGTTTTCTCTATGCCAGTACCCTGTCAACGGATGAGGGCACGTTCAAATTTCCCGCCGTGGTGCCCGGCGGCTACTTTGTCATCGTAACCTTTCCCGGTATGATTGCCGGCTACAAAGTCGCCTGGCAAATCCCAGTCAGGGTTGTTGCTGGGAAAACCACCCATATCGACTTAAATCGAGCCAATATGGCGCTGCCGACTGCAAAACGTTAGACTGGTTCTTTCCCGTTGACAGCGGGGGCGTTGTTTATATATGTTTGTGAGCGTATGCTCACAATGCGTGGGTACGTATACCTGTTTGGATCCTGGAGGGGCGATGGGATTCGGCTACATGGGCCAGGTACTCTGGGTCGATTTGAGTGCCGGCAAGATGACCGTGGAAAAAGTGCCCGAAGAGGTCTATCGGCAATACCTGGCCGGTGCCGGCCTGGGCGCACATTTTCTGTATGACCGCATACCCGCCCATGCCGATCCGCTGGGACCGGATAACATACTTGGGTTTCTGGCCGGTATTCTCACCGGCAGCGGCAGTCTTTTTACCGGCCGGTGGATGGTAGTGGGTAAGTCTCCCCTCACGGGTACCTGGGGGGATGCCAATTGTGGGGGCGACTTTGCGCCGGCCATCAAACGGTGCGGGTATGATGGCATTTTTTTTACGGGGATTAGCTCCCGCCCTGTATATCTGTGCATCGAAAAAGGGCGGGCGGAATTGCGGGATGCCGGCGAGGTGTGGGGTCGAGATACGGTTGACAGCGAAGCATTCCTCAAACAAACTGCGCAATGCAAACATCCACGGGTAGCCTGCATCGGGCCGGCCGGGGAAAAACTTTCCCTGATAGCGGGGATCGTCAATGACGGCGGCCGGATTGCCGCCCGCTCCGGTCTGGGTGCCGTCATGGGGTCCAAGCGGCTCAAAGCCCTGGTTCTGGGCGGCAGTGCCCGTATCCCCGTCTACGATCGATCCAAAGTCCGGGCGTTGACCTTACGCTGCAACGAAGCCGCTTCCTTCCAGCCACCCTTTGTGTCCGGTGAAATGACCCCCCATCTTGGCGCTCTCATGCGCGTGTTGCCCACGCAGATCTCCACCGATGGGATGCTCTATAAAATCATGCTGCGGAAGTGGGGTACCGTGAGCATGAACCAGATGTCCATCGAGATGGGCGATGCCCCGATCAAAAACTGGAAGGGATCCAACGAAGATTTCGGCCCGGAGAAATCAGCGGCCATCAGCCCAGATGCCTTTGCCGGCCATACCATCGTCAAATATCATTGCTACTCCTGCCCCCTTGGATGCGGTGGCATTTGCCGCAAAGACGGACAGACGGAAACGCACCGGCCCGAGTACGAGACGGTTCTCTCCCTGGGCGGGCTGGTAATGAACAATAATGCCGACAGCATCTTCGTCATGAACGAGATGCTCAACCGTGCCGGCATGGACACGATCTCGGCCGGCGGCACTTTGGCCTTTGCCATGGAGTGCTGGGAAAATGGCTTGCTGTCGGCCGCGGACACCGGGGGTATCGACCTGACCTGGGGCAACAGTGCCGGCATGATCGCCCTGCTGCAGAAAATGATTCAGCGCGAGGGAATCGGCGACATGCTGGCGGACGGTACCCGACGGGCCGCCCGGCGTATGGGGCGGAACACCGCTGACTATGCCATGCACGCCGGCGGCCAGGAAATCGGCATGCACGACGGGCGCTTCGATCCCGGATTTGCCCTGCACAATTGCGTTGAGCCGACTCCCGGGCGGCACACCATCGGCTCGCAGCTCTACTATGAGATGTTTCAACTCTGGAAGCGCGTGCCGGGTCTCCCGGATGTCAACTTCCTCTACTTCAAAGACAGCAAGTATGAATTCGACGAGGACAAGGCCCGGGCCGCGGCTGCGTGCAGCTGCTTCATGAATGTGTTGAACGGCGCCGGCGGCTGTCTCTTCGGTGCTTTTCTCGGGGTGCACCGGCTGCCTGTTTTCGAGTGGCTCAATGCGGTTACCGGTTGGACTTACGCGCCGGAGGCGTATATGGCGACCGGTAAACGCATCCAGACTTTGAAACAGGCCTTCAACATCAAGCACGGGATCACCCCGGCGGCCAATGTTATGAATGCGCGGGCCCTGGGACGACCGCCGTTGGAGGCCGGGGCCAATGCCGGCCGGACCATCGACATCGAAACCATGATGCGGGGCTATTGGCGCCAGTTCGGGTGGGACGAACAAAGCGGCCGGCCTGGTCCGGCAAGGAAAGAGGCCGGCTGATGGCCTTTTTCATCACCGACAGGTGCATCGGCTGCGCGGTGTGCACCAAGGTGTGTCCGGTGGCCGCCATATCCGGGATACGCAACAAGCTACACCGGGTAATTGCGCAATTGTGCTTTGACTGCGGCGCCTGCGGCCGGATCTGCCCCCACGGGGCGGTATTGGACGCTGAGCGAAATCGCGTCCAACGCATCCGGTTCCGGAAAAAATGGCCCAAGCCGGCCATCGTGCGGGAAAAGTGCATCTCCTGTAAAATCTGCATGGACGCTTGCCCGACCGCCTGTTTCGAACTGGACTATACCAAAGATACCGACGACACCATCGGTTATCCGATCCTGGCTAAGCCGCGCAAATGCATTGCCTGTGCGTTTTGCGAGACCGAGTGTCCCGTGGATGCGATTCATATGGTCACACCGTCAATGTAAAACCGAGGCTTGCAGCCCGTTGGCCGAAATTCGAAATCAAGCCCCAATCAATATTTCCAGCTTACTAACAATCCTACCCGGTTGATATTGTAAAAGATCCCAACCGCGATGTTAACGTATCATAGAGGAACCGGCCGATATCCTCTACTTCCGACGATACCTGGGCGTGTTTCACATCGGTGATGTCCAGGTAAATTCGGTTCGCTGCCGGGTAGATGTCTTTGGCCGGATCGATATGCACGGACTGGTACACGTTGCGGCCCAGGAGGATGACGGTAAAGTCGGCCGCAGGGCACGTGTCCCGGACGACCCGGGCTGCGTTCGCGGGGTAGATAACCAAGGGACGCGTGTTCAGGGAACGAAAGCTGATCTTGCGCGCGGCCAGACTTTCCAAGCGCTGCCCGGCCGATTCAGGCGGATCCATAGCAGCCTTTTTCATCTCCTGTCGGACAATGTTTGCAAACGCCGACAGTATGTCCCGTTTCAGGTTTTCCACAGCTGCCAGGTACGCATCGGAGGGTACGAAGCGGCTGCCTTCCGGACTGAACTCGCGGGTCATCGACGGAAGCAAAGCGATTACCAAGGCATCCCGATCGGACGGGGCATCCATTGTTTTGCAGGCGGTCTTGCGGTAGTTTGCCCGGGAGATGATCTTTGCAGTGAGCGGCTCTTTTTCCAATACCCCGGAGCGCGCAAAAGCGGCCACCAGAAACGGGCTGGTAAGGCTCTCGAAAAGCCAGGGTTTCGATTGGAAAACCGACTGCAACAGCCGGCACTCATCAGGCGTCAGGTTCATGGCCGCCAATTCCGCCCGGGTGGCTTCCTGCTCAGCATTCAGCAGCAGGGTCTGATGCTTCAACAGCGCCTGGAGGGAGACTTTGCGGTCGGTTTGAATCCGCTTGAGCAGCAACAGGCGCAAGGCAACGAGTTCGGTAGCGGGATAAAGGCTGGTAGCATAATGACCGGAAAACTGGCTCATTTCCGGAGCATAGTGGTAGAGTACTTTCGAAAGTCCCAGGATGTTGGGATCGTTGACCATGATGGCGGTCTTATTCCCCTCGGGGTCGGACATGATGCCGGCAATGCGTTCCAGATCAAGATCCTGATCCAGGCCGCGGCTACGCCACTTAGACCGATTGTCGGGATCGCCCGCTTGCCCCAAGACCACCTGCATCAGGTAGGCCAGGATTTCTTCTCCGTACTGGTGGGCCAGGCTGCTGCCCACGGTGGTCGGGTTCGTCTCGGGTGTCGGCATGGCCATGCAGCCGGAAAGGATAAACAGGCCCGTGCCGACAAGCAGGGTAAAAAGTGATCTCAGTATCATGGCAATTGCCTATTTAGACGGTTGCTGCCCGGTAGGCAACCCAAAAAAACGGATGGCCGCTTCCGGGAAAGAGGATTTCGGCGGCAAAAAAACAACCCCCTGGTGATAGACCAGGGGGTTGTTTTGAGCATGTGGCGGAGAGAGAGGGATTCGAACCCTCGGTGGAAGTTTCCCCCCACACTCGCTTAGCAGGCGAGCGCCTTCAGCCAGCTCGGCCATCTCTCCTAGATCCTGACAAGTCAGGATACTTTTAGCTGTTGGCTATTGGCCCTTGACAGAACCACTTGCCGGTAGCTTCAATTTATTTCGAAACGCTGCCAGTTGTTTTACAAGTTTATGCGCTTTGGTTTCGACCTCTTCATTCAATTCATTGTTAATGAAACCGTATGTGGCGGCAAGATCGAATCCGGCCACGGTCTCATAGACAGATCTGATCGTGATGCCCAAGAACCTTGCAAATTCAATGTCAGAATTGTCGGCCGAACCTTCGGCAATGTTCAGCACGATTGAATTTGAAGCCCGTTGAATCTGTTTTGCGAGACTGGTGTCAACTTTATCGAGGTGCTGTGTCGTTATCTTTCTCGAAAACTTGCCGTACGCTTTAGCCTCTTGGTATATTCGGAAATCCTTGAATCGAAATTTCATCAATTACCCGGATTGTTCATTCAAAGGCTACAAGCTGCCAGCGAACAGCCACACGTGAAATTCGCAAGAATTTCCTGGCGGAGGGAGTAGGATTCGAACCCACGGAGCTTTCGCTCAACGGTTTTCAAGACCGCCGCCTTAAACCACTCGGCCATCCCTCCCGAGACAAACCAATTTTTTATCATTTATCACCGCACAGGTCAACTGCTAAGCCCTAATTTTTTTCATCCAGGATCAGTATTTCTGCCAATCTGCGCCTGCTGATGCGCAATCTTATCAGAAAGCAAAAAATCTTGATTTTGGATGTTGACAGACAAAGGCTTTTATGGTTTTCCCAAAAAAAATCACACCAAACCAACGGGCAGATTGGAGGGCACCAGATATGAAGCAACGATTTTCAATATCCCGAAACACCGGAGGCGAGCAGATCGTCATCAAGGAGTACGCCGAGTTGGACAAGGGCGTCTATTCACTTCTTTGCGAGGAGTCTTATGCGGTCCAAGCGGTTCAAGCCGCGCTGGCCAAGGGCCCGGGGTATGTAGTTACCCTGCTCAGAACCGAAAGCTTTTTCCCCACCAGCTATTTTGCAGAAAAGTTGACGGCATCATTGGACGCTTATCTCAAGCAGGAAAGCGGCGACACGATCAACATTGAAGCCGACGATGTTGAATGTATTCGTAACCTGAGCAAAGATATGCCCACGGAAGAGAATGGGCGTATCGACGACCTGTTGGATGTGGATGGTGACGAAATTATAGAAGACGATCAGCCTGTCGGGAAATTGGATGCCCCCATAAAAATTGCGGAAGATGAAACCGCTGAAATCAGCAACTCTCTGTAAGCGTCCAGTTGAATGCAAACAGCGGCCTGGAAACCGGGCTGCGCAAGCTGTCGGTGATGTGGGCCTTCCTGCTCCTATATTATCGCCAGCGGCTTTTTTGCAATGACCGTTTAAATCCTCGAAATAGTAACTTATTCAATCCTTCAGGGTCCATCGAAAATGATACCCCACGTTGCAACCCGCGCCAAACTTCGCCAGACAGGCCCTTTTCTTGTCCAAGTGGCAGTTGGCGAATAAGATAACTATTGACTTACAAAGCGTTTTTAGCTTAGAAAACTAGACCGCATTCAGTTACTAATTATTAGTTATTGGGTATGGTTTAAGGCGAGCTCAGGCATTGTTGCATTAAGGCCACTTATAAATAGCATCAAGGAGGTGCAGATGGAACAGGAAAAAGCATTTTATGAAAGGTTGAAAAGTAAGGGCGTATCGCGGAGGGACTTCATGAAGTATTGTACCGCCCTTACCGCGACCATGGGGTTGTCGGCATCCTATGTCCCCAAAGTCGCCGAAGTATTTGCGGCTCCGGCCCAGCGGCCACCGGTCATCTGGCTGCATTTCGGCGAGTGTACGGGATGCTCGGAAGCATTGCTTAGGTCGAACTACCCCTTCATCGACGAGTTGGTGCTGGAGATCCTCTCGGTCGAGTACCACGAGACGATCATGGTCGCCGCCGGACACCAGGCCGAGGAAAACCTGCATGCGGCGGTCAAGAAGTATAAAGGTAAGTTTATCTGCGTCGTAGAAGGCGCCGTAGCCACGAAATACAATGGTGGGTACGGGAAAGTTGGCGGACGGAGTTTTCTTGAGATTGCCAAAGAAGTCGTTCCCCAGGCAGCCGCGACCATCGCCATTGGAAGCTGTGCCGCTTACGGCGGTATTGCCGGTGCCGCGCCCAACCCGGGCGGATTCGTAGGGGTTAGTGAAGCGATCGGTGCTGCCACCCTCAACATTCCCGGCTGCCCACCGAATCCGATCAACCTGGTCGGCACGGTGGTCAACTACCTGCTGCTCGGCAAACTGCCGGCCCTGGACGACAAAGGTCGCCCGCTGTTTGCTTATGGGAAAACCATCCACGACCTGTGCCCGCGCCGGTCTCATTTTGAAAATGAGGAGTTCGTCACGGAATTCGGCAACGAAGAAGCCGCCAACGGCTACTGCCTATACCAGATGGGATGCCGGGGGCCGGAAACCTACAACAACTGCCCGGTCGCCAAGTTCAACGATGGCACCAGCTGGCCGGTGGAGGCCGGACATCCCTGCATCGGCTGCAGTGAGCCGAAATTCTGGGATACAATGACACCGTTCTACGAGGAAATGTAATCAGATTAGACGTTAAATTCTTTTCAGAAGAAGAGAGGAGATAATATGGGTAAGAGAATAATGATTGATCCGATTACAAGGATCGAAGGTCACCTTCGTATTGAGGTGGAAGTGGCCGGCGGTAAAGTTGTAAATGCCTGGAGTTCCGGCCAGATGTTCCGGGGCATTGAAATCATGCTGCAAGGACGGGATCCCAGGGATGCCCAGCACTTCGTGCAGCGCTCATGCGGCGTCTGAACTTACATCCATGCTCTGTCCTCGGTGAGGGCAGTCGAAGACGCAGTCGGCGTCCAGATTCCTGAAAATGCCAGAATCATCAGAAACCTCTTGCATGGTGCCCAGTACCAGCATGATCACATCGTTCATTTCTATCACCTGCACGCCCTTGACTGGGTGGATCTTGTCAGCGCCCTGTCTGCGGATCCCAAGGCGACCGCGACCCTGGCGGACAATATCAGTGAAGCACCTTATGGCGGCACCGTATACTTCAAGGGTGTCCAGGACCGTCTGAAAAAATTCGTCGCCAGCGGCCAGCTGGGGCCCTTTGAGAATGCCTATTGGGGTCACAAAGCCTACAAGCTGCCGCCCGAAGCGAACCTGATGGCCTGCGCCCACTATATTGAAGCCTTGCGCCTCCAGTCCAAATCTGCCCGCATGCATGCCATCTTCGGCGGGAAGAACCCCCATCCCCAGTCACTGGTGGTTGGCGGTGTTTCCTGTGTGGGCGACCTGGTACCGGACCGCCTGGCCGAGTTCCTGTACATTACCCGGGAAACCCAGCAGTTCATCGAGAAGGTCTATATCCCCGATCTGTTGGCCGTGGCCAGTTTCTACAAGGACTGGGGCGGCATCGGCGGTACCTCCAATTTCATGGCCTGGGGTGATTTCCCGGAATCCGCCCAGGAACCGGAAAGCCTCTACATGCCCCGCGGCGTGATCGCCAAACGTGATATCGCCAATGTGGGCATGGCCAGCCAGGACAAGGTGACTGAAGATGTAACCCGCGCCTGGTATGAGAAGGGCGCTCCCAAGCACCCCTGGAAAGGCGAAACCAAGCCCCTGAAGGAAGATCCCAAGTACAAACCCGGCGGCGGTGACTATACCTGGCTGAAGGCGCCGCGCTATGACGGCATGGCCACGGAAGTCGGCCCGCTGTCCCGCGTGCTGGTTGCCTATGCCCAGGGCCACCCGGAAATCAAGCCGGTCGTGGATATGGTTCTCGGCAAACTCGGCGTGGGCGCCGGCGCTCTGTTCTCCACGCTCGGCCGGACCGCTGCCCGGGGCATCGAGACCCTGGTCATCGGTCAGCGCATCGAAAAATGGATGGGTGAGCTGCTCGGCAACCTCAAGAACGGCGACGCGGCCACCTATACACCCTGGGAATTTCCGAGCTATGGTGAAGGCGTGGGGCTCTGCGACGTACCGCGCGGTTCCCTGGGTCACTGGTGTGGCATTGAAGGCAACAAGATCAAAAATTACCAGTATGTTGTGCCTTCAACCTGGAACCTGGGACCACGGGATGCCAAGGGGCAACTCGGGCCGGTCGAGGAAGCACTTATCGGAACGCCAATTGCGGACCCGAAAAAGCCGCTGGAAGTATTGCGGACCGTGCATTCCTTTGACCCCTGCATCGCCTGTGCGGTGCATGTCATCGATCCCGATTCAAACCAGGTTTACAAAGTCAAAGCACTGTAGCACCTCCACGCGAACTCCCGCTGCCTTCCGGGCGGCGGGAGTTCCCCGTTTTTGGCCAGCCTTACCCTGCCTCAAGATTTCCGTTGCCGGAAAAAGCTCTGCTTCAAAGGTTATCCAATAACTTGCGTGGTATCGGAAACGGTGGTACAAATGCTTCCGATTCATCAGTGTGCCGGGCCGGCATTGATTGACACTTGGTTGGTGAGATGGGCTTGATGCATCCGGGTCAAATGAACATCAAAATATGAACAGAGAAGCTATGGAAAAAGAAACGAAAGAAATCATGGTCCTCGGGATCGGCAATGTCCTGTTTAAGGACGAAGGCTTCGGGATTCATGTAATGAAACGCATGGAACAAATGTTCGCGTTTCCGGAGAACGTACAATTGGTGGACGGCGGTGTTCTCGGGGTGCACCTATTGGGGATCATCTCCAAACCGGACCACCTGATCGTCATCGATGTAATTCGCAACGGCGGTCAGCCGGGCGATATGTACCGCATCGAACAAAAAGACATCCCCGACCGCATCCGGGCCAAGAATTCGGTACACCAGGTCGACTTTCTGGAGGCCCTGACCCTGATCCAGGCCATGGATCATCAGCCGGAAACAATCATCCTCGGCGTGGAGCCGGAGGACATGGAAACCCTGAGCACGGAACTCACCGCAACCGCGGAAAACAAGATCGGTCCCGTCATCGAGCTGGTCCTGGCCGAGCTGGAAAAACTGGGTGTAACCTGTAAAAAAGGAAGCTGTGAAAATGTGTCTTGCGATCCCCTCTATGATCGTCAGAATTGAAGATGAAATGGCAACCATTGATGTTGATGGGGTCAAAAGAAAAGCCAGCCTATTACTGGTTGAAGATGCCCAGGTCGGCGATTATGTGATTGTGCATGCCGGGTTTGCCATCCGGAAGATTGACGAGGAAGTTGCGCAGGAGTCTTTACGGTACTTGCGCGAGGCGGTTGAATTCTCCATGCGGAACGATTCGGAGGAGCCCTCCACTGACTAGGGCGGCAGACATGACCGGAGCAGGGAGAATCGCCAGAAAACTCATTGTTCGCGGCATTGTCCAGGGGGTCGGCTTCCGGCCCTTTATCTATCAGTTGGCCGCCCGCTTCGACCTTACCGGGGAGGTGGCCAATACGTCCAGCGGAGTGATCATCCATGCGGAAGGCCCCGCTACGCAGCTTACCGCCTTTGCCGCCGCCATTGCCACCGACAAACCGCCTTTGGCCCACATCACCGATCTTACCGTTCAACCCGCCGATCTTAAAGGAACCGAATCATTTGTCATCGCGGTAAGCCAGAAGCAGGCCAGCCGGACGGCGCTTATTTCACCGGATGTGTCGGTCTGTGACGATTGCCGGCGAGAAATGTTCGACCCGGCCGACAGGCGTTTTCGTTATCCATTCATCAACTGTACCAACTGTGGGCCCCGCTACACCATCATCGATGATATCCCCTATGACCGGCCCAAAACATCCATGCGCCATTTTCAAATGTGCCCGGATTGCCAGGCCGAGTATGATGACCCGCTGGATCGGCGTTTTCATGCCCAGCCCAATGCCTGCCCTGTTTGTGGACCGCAGTGCGTTCTGATGGGTGCAGACGGCCGTCTGCACGAGGAAGAGGATCCCATCAAAGCCGCCGCCCGCCTGTTGAAAGCCGGACACATCCTGGCCGTAAAGGGTCTCGGTGACTTTCACCTGGCCGTGGACGCGGAAAACGAGGCCGCCGTTCAAAAGCTGCGCCGGCGTAAGCATCGGGAAGAAAAGCCGTTTGCCCTGATGTCCGCCTCCCTGGAGATGATTGCGAGCTATGCCGTTGTGGAAGGCACCCACCGCGAATTGTTGACATCCATCCAGCGTCCCATTGTGCTGCTGGATAAAAAGCAACCGAACGCCATTTCAAGATCGGTAGCTCCCTGCAACCGCTATTTCGGGGTGATGCTGCCGTATACGCCGCTGCACTATCTCCTGCTTGGCGAGGGGTTTACGGCGTTGGTTATGACCAGCGGCAATATGAGCGAGGAGCCCATCTGTATCGACAATGCCGATGCACGTGCACGTCTGGCCGCGGTGGCCGACTATTTCCTGATGCATGATCGCGGTATTTACCTGCGCAGCGACGACTCCATCATCCGGCACAGTGCCGGCCAGGCCCGCTTTCTCAGAAGGTCACGCGGGTATGTTCCCGTGCCGGTGTTTGTCAAGCGGGCCCTGCCGCCGACGCTGGCTTGTGGGGCCGGGTTGAAAAATACAGTTTGCCTCACCAAGGAAGATCGGGCGTTTTTAAGCCAGCACATAGGAGACTTGGAAAATCAGGAGACCCTGGACTTCTTCGAACTGACCGTGCGCCACCTAAAACGTATCCTGGATATCGAACCCGAGATCGTGGCCCATGACCTGCACCCGGATTATCTGAGCACGCAGTTTGCACTTGCCCAGACCGGCGTCCAACAGATTCCGGTCCAGCATCATCACGCCCACATTGTCAGTGCCATGGCGGAACATCATCTGGAGGGACCGGTTATCGGCCTCTCATTTGATGGAACCGGCCTGGGAACTGACGGTAAGATCTGGGGGGGTGAAGTATTGCTCTGCGAATTACATGACTTTAAACGGGCCGGCTATCTGGAATATGTCCCCATGCCGGGCAGTAACGCCGCCATCAAGGAACCGTGGCGCATGGGCCTGAGCTACCTGCAGCGTGCCTTCGGCGACCAGGCCGCCGATTTGGATCTGCCCTTGCTGCAATCCGTGTCCGGTGACCAAGCCTCCGTCATATACCAGATGATCGACAAGGGGCTCAATGCACCCGAAACATCCAGCCTCGGCCGGCTGTTCGACGGAATTGCCGCCATCATAGGCCTCCGGGAAACCGTACGGTTCGAGGGGCAGGCAGCTATGGAACTGGAAATGATCGCCGACCCGGAAGAAAGCGGCTACTATGATGGACGGTGGCGCCGGACGGAGGACCAGTATCGCCTGGACCCCGGGTTGCTGGTGCGTTCAATCGTATCCGATTGTGTCCGCGGCGTCCCCGCCGCTGTCATCAGCAGTCGTTTTCACAATACCCTCACCCGCCTGTTTGCGGAACTTTGCCGGAGCCTGCGCACCGATACGGGTCTCGATCAGGTTGTGCTGAGCGGGGGCGTATTTCAAAACTCGCTGCTGCTGACCGCCCTGTCGGCGGCCCTTGCCAAAACAGGGTTTAAGGTTTATTCTCAACAACTCGTTCCGGCCAACGATGGGGGCCTATCACTGGGACAGGCTGTGGCGGCGGCCGCTATGGTTCAACATTAGGACGTACTGTTATGACTGTAAAACACCTCGAAGAATACCGGGATCCGGAAATCGCCCGGACCCTGATAGATACCATCAGCAAGCGCAGCCGAAAAAACATTCGGTTGATGGAAGTGTGCGGCACCCACACGGTGTCAATTTTCAGACACGGCATCCGGGAGGTCCTGCCGGATACCATTTCCCTGCTCTCCGGGCCGGGCTGTCCGGTTTGTGTGACTGCCCAGGGAGAGATAGATGCCTTTATTGCCCTCTCGCGTGTAGAAGGCGTAATCATCACAACCTTCGGCGATCTGCTGCGGGTGCCCGGTACCACCAGTTCCCTCCAGGAGGAGCGCGCCGCCGGCCGGGATATCCGGATGGTCTATTCCGCCATGGATGCCCTGGACGTGGCCCAGGCCAATCCCGATCGCCAGGTGGTGTTCCTGGGCGTTGGCTTCGAAACCACCGCTCCCACCATTGCCGGGACACTGACTATGGCTAAATCCATGGGGCTGCAAAATTTTTCCGTCATCTCGGCCCACAAACTGGCGCCGCCGGCCCTGGATGCCCTCATGCAAACCGAAGGTGTTGAGTTGGACGGGTTCATCATGCCCGGCCACGTTTCGGTGATTATCGGGCTGAAGGCCTATGCCGGGCTGTTTGAAACCTATCGGGTGCCGTGTGCCGTGGCAGGCTTCGAGCCGACCGACATATTGAAGGCCATTGCCTTGCTGGTAGAACAAATAGAATCTGAAACGCCGGCCGTGGTGAACGCCTATCCACGGGCCGTTACCCAAGCGGGTAATGTCAAAGCGCAGGAAATTATGGAAACGGTCTTCAAGGTTGAAGATGCCAACTGGCGCGGCCTGGGCGTCATCCCGCTTAGCGGCCTGGGCATCAGTGACGCCTTTGCCGATTTCGATGCCATGCGGCGATTTCGGCCGGAAGTACCGGACGCACCGGAGCCCAAGGGCTGCGGGTGCGGGGAGATCCTGACCGGGCGTAAGATACCCCCGGAATGTGCGCTCTACAAAAAGGTCTGCACACCGGTCAACCCGATCGGCCCTTGCATGGTTTCCAGCGAGGGGACGTGTGCCGCATACTATCGCTACCACTCTTAGTGTTCGCGCACAGGCGGCATCTTTTGGTTCCGGACGGCGTTATCACATTTTCTAAATCTTCGACATAGCGGCTACTATGCCTGCGGTTTAAAAAATGCTCTAGCCTTGCCCGGAACCAAAAGCTACCGCCTGTACACGAACACGAGGAATTTTCACATAACAGGAACTCAAATGGCGAATGATAAAATATTATTGGATCATGGGAGTGGGGGGAAGGTGTCCCATGCCTTGACCAGAGATCTGCTGCTGCCGGTGTTCGGCAATCCGGTCTTAAACAGACTGGATGATGGTGCGGTATTGGATGTGGACGCCGGACGGCTGGCTTTTTCAACGGATACCTACGTGGTAGATCCCATCTTCTTCCCCGGTGGTAACATTGGGGATCTGGCCATCAATGGCACCGTAAATGATCTGGCCATGTGCGGGGCTGAGCCGCTTTTTCTCAGTGTGGGTCTGCTTCTGGAAGAAGGTTTTGCCCTGGAAGACCTAAAAACAATCGTTGCAACCATGGGAGCTGCCGCCCGCAAGGCCGGGGTTGATATCGTGACCGGCGATACCAAGGTGGTACCCAAGGGGGCGGCCGACAAGATATTCATTAATACCTCCGGGGTGGGGCGCATACCAGCAGGCATCGACGTGGGCTCTGACCAGGCCCGCCCCAAGGATGTCATCATCATTTCCGGTACCCTGGCGGACCATGGTGCGACGGTGCTGACCCAGCGGGAAGGTCTTACTTTCGACGCCCGGGTGGCCAGCGATTCGGCGGCCTTGAACCTCATGGTGCAGCAGATTCTTGACGTTTGCCCGCAGGTCAGTGTGTTGCGCGACCCTACCCGCGGAGGGGTGGGAACGGCGCTGAATGAAATTGCCGGGCAGTCCGGTGTCGGGATAAAACTGTTTGAGGATAGAATACCTGTTAAACCTGAAGTTGCCGGCATATGTGAACTACTCGGACTGGACCCGCTCTATGTTGCCAATGAAGGCAAGCTGCTGGCGTTGGTACCGGCTGACCAATCGGAGCGTGTGCTGGGCACGATTACCGCGAATGAGCTCGGCCGGGATGCCACCATTATCGGAGAAGTGACGGCAGACTCCCCCGGCAAGGTGTTTATGCAGACCCGCATCGGCGGCAGCCGGATTGTGGATATGCTCACAGGCGAACAGCTTCCCCGAATCTGTTAGAAGCTCTCTTAAAAGTGCCTTTTGATCCAATCTCTGCGTTGGGTGCGAAACTTAAATCCTCGAAATACTGGAAGTATTCCTCCGGTTTAAATTTCGCATCCGCCTTGACCTTGAAACAAAATCCACTTTTAAGAGAGCTTCTAAACGAAAAATTACAGACGAGTAATTCCAAGTGGGTGAAAATACTTCACAGCTTTCTTCGGGGAGAGCATTCAAATAGATAAAATGATAACTATGAAAACATATAAATGTTTATCCATAGTTTGCGCTAGCCTGGTTTGCCTGGTGCTGGGTTTTACGATCGGCTGTGGGATGAAGAGGGAGACGCTCCTGTCCGGTCGAACCATGGGGACGTTTTACCACATCAAGGTGGTTACCGGCTATGTCACGAATCTTGATGGCCTGCAAAGAAAGATAGATGCCCGCCTGGAGGAAATCAACCAGAGCATGTCCACCTACCGGTCTGACAGCGAAATCAGCCGTTTCAATAGAATGCCGGCTGGTGCCACCATGCAGGTATCCGCAGATTTTTATCGCGTGCTGCAAGTTGCCGCAAAGGTGTTCAAGTGGTCCGGCGGAGCCTGGGACGGGACTGTAAAACCCCTGGTGAACCTCTGGGGCTTTGGCAATGCACGCCCCGTGCAGCAAGCCCCAGCGCCGGAGGCGATCACCAACGCGCTCGCCCGTACCGGCTTCGGTCACATCCGAATGCTCCCGGACGGACAGATCGGGAAAGACGATTCCCAGCTAACCCTCGATTTGGCCTCTATAGCCAAAGGATATGGTGTGGAGGCGATTGCCGCCCTGATCCGCCGGGAGGGCTATCGGAATTTTCTGGTGGAGATCGGGGGGGAGGTTGTCGCGGCCGGGGTCCGTAAAGATGGCCGGCCATGGGTCGTGGGCATCAACCGGCCGGCCCCGGAGGCGACTGCCACCGCTGTCTACCGGGCCTTTGCCCTGTCCGACGGAGCCCTGGCCACCAGTGGCGATTACCGCAATTTTTTTGAACTGGACGGCGTCCGGTATTCGCACGTGATCGATCCACGCACGGGATACCCGGTGGCCAACCGAGTGGCCAGTGTATCGGTGGTGGCCTCCAATTGCACCCTGGCCGACGGTTTGGCCACCGCCTTGATGGTCATGGGTATTAAAGAAGGCCTATCCCTGGTAAACCGGCTCGAGAATGTGGAGTGCCTGATCATCGCGTATGCACCGGACGGGCAGCTGCGCGAGCATGCTTCCACCGGTTTCCCTGGGAAAACGAGCTGACCGCCAGTACTAGAACCCATCTCAAAAAAGTCTTATAGTCCGGTATAGCCGTACGGCGAAGACGGATTGGCCCAAACTTCAGCCTTCGCTGAAGCAATGCCTGATAAACGCTGCTGGGAGCCTTGCTTGCCCGGCGTAGCTCTTAGAGCGAAGACGGGATTTTGAACTAAAAGCCGGTTTTTGATATGGGTTCTACTCCCACCATTGATTTCAATTGACTTCGCGAAATGATCGTATTAGCAATACTACTCACGGGCGAATTCGCGATATCCGTAATTCAAATCTACATTTCACGTAACAATTAGCAGCTTCATTCATTTGCCGGAGAGATCAGACCTTAGGACGGGAGGATTTCGCATATGTTCAGGCGGTTTTTCAAGTATCTGACCTTTGAGAACGTACCGGTGTATCTGGAAAGATGGCCGAAGACGGTGATCCTGATTGTCGTGGCGCTCACCGCTTTGTTTGCCCTGCAGATTCCCAACCTGTCATTTTCTACCTCCGTCTACGATCTGGTGATCGAAGATCTTCCCGAGACGGAACGCTACAAGGCCTTTAAAAAAGTATACGGTTCTCTAAAAAACTCCAGTAGTGCCGAACTGTGACCGTATTTGTCACAAGGCACGGTTATAAAGGCCTCATAACCTTAAAAAAGGAGGCCACTATGACAACGTTTACAGTCA
>Ga0126333_1000005_pt1 | contig 116169 bp, 102 predicted proteins | sample InaspJWI54metaG_FD_94488 | JGI IMG/M metagenome (GOLD analysis project Ga0126333, IMG submission 94488) | Marine gutless worms symbiont microbial communities from Oahu, Hawaii - Inanidrilus sp. 2 OAHU.JWI-54 metaG | ecosystem: Host-associated > Annelida > Digestive system > Unclassified...
AGGGCATAGAGGCCTCCTTTTGGGAAGCTTCTATACTGTAAATGTGCCACCTATGTCCTTGTACTTATGTGTTACCTATGTCTATGAACCGTACCGGCGTTTTCTTTTGGTTACTTTTCTTTTTCGGAAAAGAAAAGTAACAGAGCGTGACGAAGAAAAATATAGGTACAGAATCAATAATGCGTGTATGGAGATAGACGCCTTTTGAAAGCCATCCACTCAGAGTACAACAATCAGGTCAAGCCGAGTGTTTACGAATCGATTATCCTCAACTCAATCAGGCACCCCACATCCACCACCGAAATCATATGCCGGTCGTGATAGAACTGGCGGACCTGAAACGGTTCTCCCTTGAAGTCCAACAGGACCTGCTCTTCATTTGGTACCGCCGTAATCCGGCAATAAGCGAGTTCCCGAATGCCTGTGCCAGCCACTTTGAGAACCGCTTCCTTGGCAGTCCAGTAGCGTAATAACAGGTGTTCGCGATTTTCGCAGGAAAGGTTCCACTCTTCCTCACCGGCGATGCGCCGGTACAACCCCGGGGTTACTGTCCGGGCCTTCTCGATGTCGATACCGATGGCCACGTCGGCCGCAACCGCCGTCACATAATCGGACTTGTGGGCCAGGGACCAAAAATAGCCATTGCTGGGCAACGGCGCTCCGGCGGCGTTTTTCTCCAGGGGTCCCAATGCGATACCCGCTTCCCGGGCGGAAAGCCCCAGGGCTTCCCGGGCAAACGCACTGAGATGGGCAACTTTTTCTCTCCCGCCCAAATTTCGTTTGTCTGCGGCCACAGGCAGCAGCACCGGGAAAATGGCCTTCAAGGCACTTTTTCCGGGCCGTACCCTTTTTTCAGGCAGGTCTGCATTTGCCGGTTGGTTAGGCATCAGTATCTGGATTCGTCAATGTCTACGGGTTTGAGTACGATCCGGCAGTCCGCCACCGTGAACCCGCTGCCGGCCTCATGCACGAGCAGGGGGTTGATGTCCAATTCCATGATGTCGGGATGCTGAGTGACCATATCGGACAGCCTGACCAGCGCTTCCTCCAGCGACCGGACGTCGGCCGGGGCACTGCCGCGAAAGCCCTGGAGCAATTTGTACCCCTGTATGCTGCGAACCATCCGGCGTGCGGAATTGCGATTGACCGGGGCCAGCCGGAAGATCACATCCTTGAATATCTCGACAAACACACCGCCCAGCCCGAACATGAGCAAGGGGCCGAACACCGGATAGCGATTGATACCCAGGATTGTCTCCACACCCTGGGGGGCCATCTTCTGGACCAGCACACCGGTAATCTCAGCCGCCGGGTCGAATTGTCCGGCATTGGCCACGATGGTCTCAAAAGCTGCGACTACCTCCTGGTCGGAATTAAGTCCCACCCTCACGCCGCCGGCATCGGACTTGTGTACGATCTGGGGCGAAACGATTTTCATGACTACCGGGTAACCGATCTCCAGGGCAATTTGGACGGCCTGGTCCGCGGTTTCGGCCAGATGGGTGGGCAGCGTATTGAAGCCATAGGCTTTTAAAAGATTGAGACCATCCAACTCGCCAAGGTAGGTCTGGCCGCGCTGCAGGCAGTCGGCGATAATCTTCTCGGCGGCCGTGACATCATGCTGGAAACTGAATTCGGCGAGGACCTGGCGGTTGAGCCATTGGGAATACCGGTAGAGGGCCCCGAAGGCCTTGGCCGCGTTTTCCGGAAACCGGAATACCGGTATGCCGTTGGCCTGCAGGTGCTTCACCCCGGACGAAACATCGACAATCCCCATAAAGCAACACAGGATGGGCTTGCTTGATCGCCGGGCAATCCGGGCAATGGCCTTGGCCGTCTCCAATGAATTGGTCATGGATTGCGGCGTCAATATGACAAGTGCCCCGTCGACGCCTTCATCCCGGATCACCGCTATCAGGGCATTTTCATAGCGGTCTTGGGCGGCATCCCCGATGACATCCACCGGGTTATGGAGATTGGCCGCAGAGGGCAGATGGCTGGCCAAGGCTTCGATGGTGTCTTCATGAAAATCAGCCAACTGCAAACCCGAGGAGACCGTCATGTCGGTAGCCACTATCCCGGGGCCGCCGGCGTTGGTCACAATCGCCACCCGATTTCCGTCGGGCACCTTGCGCCGCAGCTTGCCCAGGGCGGTCTCGTTTTTATAGGCAAAGGCCGTGGCATAATCGAACAGTTCATCGATGGAATCCACCCGAATGATGCCGGACTGCTGGAAGATTGCATCGTAAACCGCCTCAGTACCGGCCAGGGCGCCGGTATGCGAGGCGGCCGCCTGGGCACCGGCACCGGTGCGGCCCGACTTGATGACCAGGACCGGCTTGGGATTGTCGCCCGAGGTAATTTCCTTGACCTCTTCAATGAATTCCGGCCCTCGCCGAAGCTCTTCCAAATAAATCATGATCACTTCGGTGTGCGGGTCCGCGTGCAGGTACCGCAACAGGTCGAGTTCGTCCACGTCGGCTTTGTTGCCGATGGAAATAAACTTGGAAAACCCGAATTCGCGGTCCGCAGCGAAATCGAGCACGGCCGTGCACAACGCTCCGGACTGCGAGATGAAGGACACATTGCCTGATTCAGGCATGCGGGCCGAAAAACTGGCGTTCAGACGAACGTCGGCCTTGGGATTGATAACCCCCAGACAGTTGGGTCCGACCACGCGCACGCCTGCCTCGTGGCACATCGCCACAATCTGGTCCTCAATGCGGCGGCCTTCCTCCCCCACTTCGCGGAACCCAGCCGAAACGATCACAATGCCTTTAACCCCCTTGGCAATGGCATCTTCAACGGCATTGACAGCCAATATGGGCGGCAGGATAATCATGGCCAAATCGATATCGTCGGGAATATCCATGATCGTAGGATAGGCCCGGACACTGGCGATCGAGCGGGCTTTTGGATTTACCGGGTAGAGCGTCCCGGTGTACCCGCCTTTTAGGATATTGACGAAAATGTCATGCCCGACTTTCCCTGGCGTGGTGGAAGCCCCAACTACAGCCAAGGAATCGGGGGCAAAAATTGCGTCCAGTCTGTTCATAGTCCTTTTAACCTCTCATTCCCTGTTTTCTTGATATCCACTGTTTTCAATTGGAAAAATGCAGCTGTCCGAAAATATCCTGAGCCGTCTCATGGTAAGTTAAAATACTATAACCACCCCGCATTAAAACGCAATCGACTAATGGTACCCCAAAAAAACAGACCGGCTTGGGGGCAACCCAGCATCGGGAACCGTGCCGGCTCCAGGCAGCCTGTTCAGTTCAACAGGCACAGGGGACTTTTTACAAAAGCGATGTCCTCTTTTATGACAACAGTTTAGATTTCAGTGGCCTTCGCGTCGGCAGGCCCCTTTTAAACCGTATAGAACTGCCTGGTTTTGTAGGCCTAGGGATGATTTCGAAACACCTAACGCACCTGGTCCGTTAAAGGATTATCGAAATGCGGTTGAATTTAGACTTGCTTTCCATAAGCGCCTGATATTATAAAATTAGGTAGAAAACTTGATCATAGTCTAGCACTGCTCAACTTCCAGCGCCGATTATTCCATCCCTAAGACCGAACATACTCATGTGTGGAAATTTATTCCACATATATAGACCAATATCGCAGAATCTTTTTACCTGTATCACCACTGTTGGGATAGTCTATGTCAGAAGTTCAAGAAATTAAAACGGAGGAGTATAGTGCGTTTCAGCTTTGGTTTGTGAGGCTATTTGTTTTAGCTACCGCGCTGGGGTGTTTTTACAAAGGATTTGAAATCTATAAATCCTATAAAAGTGCCGATTGGCCATTTGTCAGGGGGAAAATAGATCGCTCATGGAGATCGGATCATCCAACATTGCCTAATATAAGATACACCTATAAGGTGGGGGCACAGACCTACCAGGGCAATACGGTGGCTTATAGAGATCTTGTTGGGGTAAATGAAACGAAACGTATATTAAAACGTTTCCTAACTGGAAAGCAAGTTAACGTATACACAATCCTCAAAACCATAGAGAATCAGCCTTGGAACCTGGATACCTGGAGGGAAGTGGATTTTGGATTATTGTACCACTGGCGATGTTTTTGATCGGCGTGCTTTTACATCGACATGTGTCGATTGTCAGAAAGAAATCTGTGGCGAAAGAAAATAATACCCCTGAAGATGAAAAATGAAATAGACGCGAAACTTCAGGTCTCTCCTAAAAAGGAAAATGCAACTGACGCCAAAAATAACGATACAGTTGATTTGTGATGTAAGCTTACTAAGATCTTCTGAAATAAAAATATGACGAAAGCACCTCAAATTACAATTATTTCTCTAACATTCTATTGCTTATTTTGGGCAGCCTATATTCTCTTCGTAATTTACAATTTCATTTCGGAGTATCATGGCAACATAGACGCATCTGTTTTCCTAATGTTATTCATTGGGATTTCGCCTGCCATCGTTGGCTTGCTATTATCGTGGCTATCAACGCTAGGTTATAAATGGGCAAGATATACTCTGGGTTCTTATTCAATAATAAGTATCGTTTTTGTATTGTTCTTACCGGTTGCTCAGCATGAAATCGATAGGACGCCAGTCTTTTATATTTTTTGCATTTTATCAATTGTATCGTTTGTATTTTTGGCCTATGCGCTTCTTTTTAACAAGAGCTCGATTAACTATTTAAGTTCGAAAAGATAACAACTGGCTGAGGCTGATGTGAAACAAAATGGCGGTTTTCGAAAAAGACCGTGCAAATTGCAACCTATCAAGCGCACAGCTTAGCCGAAACGTTAGCCATCAGAAAGGAGCAAATCTCAAAATGCATAAAAACGCACTGGTCGTGGGAGCCTCCAGCGGGGTAGGTGCCGCTGCAGCAAAAGAGCTTGCTGGTCGCGGATGGAAGGTTGTTCTTTCAGCACGGGATCAATCCCGACTGCAGTCGGTTAGCGCATCAATCGGCGAGGCCAGTTCCTATTTCGCCTGCGACGCTTCCTCACCTGAGGGCATTGATGCCCTGGAAGCCTTTGTGCGTGGAAATCATAGTGTTCCAGATCTATTCATTAACAGCGCAGGGCTGGGGCAGTGGAAACGAATCGAGGACACGCCACCTGCGAAAGCCCGCCTGATGATATCCGCTCCATACCTTACAGCGTTCAACGCGTTCCGAATGTTCATGCGAGACATGCTCCAACGCCGAAGCGGTACGCTGATTCACATCAACTCCCCGGCCTGCTTCATGCCCTGGCCCTCTGCAGTTGGGTATGCGGGCGCTCGCTTCGCCCTACGCGGACTGCACGAGGCCCTGCACCAAGATTTGGCGGGGACTGGTGTGCACAGCTGTCACATCGTGTTTGGGAAAATCGACTCGGAATATTTCGCGCACAACCCTGGCGTTGAGGAGCGAATGCCGGGAATCGCCGCGACGATCCCGACCCTCAGCACTACCAAGTGTGCCCGGCTCATCGCCGACGTTGCAGAGAGCCCAAAAAGGCAGGCGATATATCCTTTTATGTTGCGTCTCTACTATTGGAACCATCTCGTCACGCCATGGCTAACTAGCTTTTTACTGCGTGCTACTGGTGCAAAGCGCTAACGGCAAACAACACGCTGTTTTGGGTGGCTCGTTCCGCGCCACGCCAAAGCTTGGCGTTAAGCCTCATTCAATCATGATAACGCAACCAGAATATAATGAGTGGTTCGAAATGATGCTCGCTAAGCATCCACTGAAACCTGAATATAAACTCGAGGCTAAAAATCATGGCGGTACCGAATATTTAACGATCTCAATAGCCCATCCCGATAATGAAGAAAAAAATATCGAAATTTCAACTTATGGGCAAGAATTGACGCTATTCATTTGGCATCACCATGAGCATCATGATTCATTCAAAGATGATAATCATGAAGAAGAGTTTCAGTATCTTTGCGAATATGTAGACGACATTATGGCGGATAGAGTATTCTTCGCGGTTGGTTACAAAGAAGGTCGAATCGCCTATGAGACCGCTGCATATGAAATCGACGGTCTGATTGACGAAAAAGTAGATAAAATCGATATCATGTCTTGGTCCGGCAAGCATGATAGAATAATTGCAAATAAGGGCTAACATATCACCTTAAAGGCTCAGCGACATGTTATTTAGATGCTTTACCGTCTCTGTTTGCCTCAGGATAGAATCCTCTTAACTAAGCAATGAAACCATATCGTCATACTATTGGATCTTGCACCTATCACTTCAATGATTTGAAGGATTTAATGGCCAAGGCCAGCCCGATGAAATCCGGTGATGCTCTGGCAGGGATTGCTGCGGCTACCGAAGAAGAGCGTATTGCGGCCAAATTCGTGCTGGCGGATTTGCCCTTGACGGTCTTTTTAAATGAGGCCCTTATACCATATGAGGATGATGCCGTTACTCGTTTGATACTGGATCATCATGACGAAGCTGCGTTTGCGCCGATTTCCAGCATGACGGTGGGGGAATTTCGTAACTGGCTGTTAGCCTATGAGACCGGCGCTGAAAAACTAAGGGCGGTGGCCACCGGCATTACTCCGGAGATGGCTGCAGCCGTTTCTAAGCTGATGCGCAATCAGGATTTAATTCTGGTCGCCGCCAAGGCGGAAACCATTACCCGGTTCAGAACCACCATCGGATTAAAAGGACAGCTGTCCACCCGCCTGCAACCCAACCACCCCACCGACGATCCCAAGGGCATCGCGGTCGCCATTCTGGACGGATTGCTCAACGGTGTGGGCGATGCGGTTATTGGCATAAATCCGGTGGCCGATGATGTGGAAGCTGCTGCACGCCTGTTGCACCTGCTGGATGATATGCGACAACGGTATGAGATGCCGGTGCAATCCTGTATCCTCACCCACATCACCAACACCATGGTAATTATAGAGCGCAAAGGCCCTGTTGATCTTGTTTTTCAATCCATTGCCGGTACCGAAAAAGCCAACGAGAGTTTTGGCATCACCTTGGATTTGTTGCAGGAGGCCAGGGAGGCCGCCCTTTCGTTACAAAGAGGAACGGTGGGCAACAATGTGATGTACTTTGAAACGGGTCAGGGAAGCGCGCTTTCCGCTAATGCCCATAACGAGGTCGATCAACAGACTTTGGAAGCGCGCGCCTACGCGGTAGCCGGCCGGTATGAGCCGCTACTGGTCAATACCGTGGTCGGCTTTATCGGGCCGGAATATCTCTATGACGGCAAGCAAATCATCCGCGCCGGCCTGGAAGACCATTTTTGCGGCAAACTGTTGGGCCTGCCCATGGGGTGTGATGTTTGCTACACCAACCATGCCGAAGCGGATCAGAACGACATGGACAATTTGCTGACTTTGCTCGGCGCTGCGGGGGTGAACTTTATCATGGGGGTTCCGGGTGCGGATGATGTGATGCTCAACTACCAGAGCACCTCATTTCATGACGCCAATTACCTGCGGCAGGTGCTGGGGTTAAGCTGCGCACCGGAATTTGAACGCTGGCTTCGAAAAATGGGGCTGTGCGATGACCAGGGCCGGTTCTCATTGAAGAACCGGACAACACCCATGCTTGCCTATTTGCAGGAAATGGACCAATGACCCGGGAATTAAAGCCCCTTTATGATGTATCGCAGTTCAAAAAAATAACGCCGGCGCGTGTCGGCCTGGCGCGTGTGGGTTCGAGTATCGCAACCGATGATATGCTGGCTTTTGATTTGGACCACGCCCAGGCCCGCGATGCCGTGCACCTGCCCTTTAATTCGGCGGCCATTGCAGGCCAGCTCGATGACCGCCAAATGCGATCCATAGGCGTGCATAGCGCTGCCGCGGACCGGACGACTTTTCTGCAGCGACCGGATCTTGGGCGGCAATTGGATGACCCCTCAAGGCAGCGTTTAAAATCATTTCGATCGCCTGACAATGAGGGCTACGACCTGGCCCTGATTATCGCCGACGGCTTGTCAACTCGGGCCATTCACAGCAATGCCATTACATTTATCGACAGTTTTAAACAACATTCGGCCACCCATGACTGGCGGTGGGCTCCTCTTGTCATCGCCTCTCAAGCCCGGGTGGCCTTGGCCGATGAGATTGGTGAAATTCTCAATGTACGCCTGAGCGTCATCCTTATCGGTGAGCGACCGGGTCTCAGTGCAGCGGATAGTATGGGGATATATTTGACCTATGCGCCGCGAATCGGCTGCACAGACGCGCAGAGAAACTGTATATCCAATATCCGTCAGACTGGCCTAAGTCCTGAAAAAGCCGCGCGACAGCTGCAAGTATTGATTTCGGGCGCATTCGAGCTGGGCTTGTCGGGTGTGAATTTAAAAATAAAAAACCGCGACAAAGGATTACGATCTAACCGGATCCCATAGTTAGGTCGGCGACCTGATTGAAAATTTGTATTCCGGTCAATATGATGCCATCAGACATGTAATTCCAAAAAAGAGTACCTAAGCATAGCATTCAAGGGCAGGTGGGCACCACGCCGTCCATGATGCCGAGCGTTATGTGCCAGTAGATATTAAGGCGGTAGCAAGAAAGGAATCGGCGCCCCTTAAATTAAAGAGACAAAGAAACAAGAGGGAAAACATGGACCAGCCAAGCATGATTAACCTTGTTAGTGAAAACTTCGGAGTATTAATTTTTGCTCTATTTCTTATTGTTTCTATCTTGATACTCTATTTTGTTCTTCTAATAAAAGCTATCCTGGAAATGTTAAAACACAATGCTTCGAGTGTTTTATTAACATTTTCCTTTATATCCCTAATACCGTTCCCGCTAATACTTATACTTGGGATTACGGTGTTGATAATATGGCATTTCCACAAAAAAGAATTAATTAAAAATCAATAAATTAAAATATAATTGCCATAACCGATCGAACGCCAGACGCGCGTGAGCGTGCACAGGCGAGCTTGCCGTCAGGCGTCAAAAAGGATGAATGGATAAATTTAATGAAATAGCTGGCGCAGTATTTGAGGGTTTTTCCACATCAAGTGCCACCTATGTTGGAAATGATCTGGGGTCTGAGCCTCTTGAAATCGAAGGTGTTTCACTAACATTCGATCGTGGCATTTTAGTCATAGAAAATCCTTTTGTGATTACCGACTCAAAAGGTGAATCTATCCAGATTGCGAATTTGAAAGGTGACACCGTTCGATATGCCTTCTCAACCGATTTAGAAGTCACGATTGAATTTAAATCTGGATCACGCTTATCTATTTCGATGAAAGATGATGATTTCAAAGGGCCTGAAGCTGCCAGTTGGAATCCCAACGAGGGCGCAATAATCGTATTCAACTAAAATCCATATCATCACGCTTAGGCAAGCTTTGTCTTTAATCCCGATTTTTCATAGATGGGTTTTAAGTTATATCAGTTGCGGCTTTGTTTCGTTTCCGCGGCACGCCGCCCGGCCTTTTCGGCCCCCCGTCAGGAGGCGAAGAAATAAAAGTATGCGTAGGATCGTGCAAACTTTTTGCACATACCGATGGGCTGCGTTGTCTATATCTACGCGGAGTAAGATCTCAGCTCAGAAAAGGTGTCAGGCTTAAAACCCAGGCCTGACATACACCGTACTAAGCCTTTTGCGCCAGGACCATTGCGTAGGCTTCTTTTTTAGAAATCCTGAATTTGTGGGCGACCTGTTTTGAAACTTCCGCGGTGCCCACTTCCCCGGATGCAAGCAGCTTGGCAATTTCCGCCCTGATTTTTTCCGGGGCCACTGGTTCTTCATCCGGATTTCCCGAGACCAGCAAAGTACACTCGCCCTTTACCCCGGCACGTGCCTCCAGTTCAGAAATAACCTGTGACACCGAGCCCCGGACAAACTCTTCAAACTTCTTTGTCATCTCCCGCGCCAGTACCACGGGCCGATCTCCCATGCATTCCAACACGGCTTCCAGCAAGCCGACGACCCGCCGGGGCGATTCATAGAAGATAAGGGTTTCCCGTCGGTCTGCCAAATCGGTAAGCTGCTTAATCCTTTTCGCGGCCTTCTTCTCCGGAAACCCGATAAAGGTGAAGGTGTCGGTGGGCAGCCCGGAGACGCTCAAGGCAGCCGTGGCTGCGGATACCCCCGGCAGGGGGACCACATCGATGCCGGCCGCCGCCGCGGTGCTGACCAGGCGGTACCCGGGATCGGAAATAGTGGGCGTACCCGCGTCGGACACGACCGCCACCGCGCGTCCCGCCTTCAATTTCTCTAGCAACTGCTCAGCCCGCTGTCTTTCGTTGTGTTCGTGGTATGACATCAGACGCGTCGCAATCCCGTGCGTCTTGAGTAGCATACCAGTTTGGCGGGTATCTTCGGCAGCAATGATATCTACGGTCCGCAGGATCTCAACCGCCCGCAGGGTGATATCTTCCGGGTTGCCGATTGGCGTGGCCACAATATAGAGCGTGCCTACTACGGCATTCGACCCGCTCTTAGCATCTAACAAATTCGAAGGCATTTTTCACCACATCAATATCTGGCGGGTCGTAACGGGCGTCGATCGCCACCACGTCGAAGCGCGCTTTGGCCCGAAGTTGTCCGGTCACTTTCAAATAGGCCATGGCTGTTTTTGAAATTTTAGCCTGTTTGGCCGGGGTTACGGCCTGTTTGGGGCTGCCGTAACGCCTGGTATGGCGCGCCTTGACTTCCACAAAAACCAGCACCGGCCCCTCCTTGGCAATGATGTCGATCTCGCCGATCTGATTGCGGTAATTGCGCTCCAGAATACGGTAACCGCTCAATTTCAAGTAATTGGCAGCTAAAGATTCACTTTTCTTCCCAAATTTTTGGGCTTTCGTGGGCATAGGTATTAAAAGAAAGGGTTCCAGGGTTCAAGGGGTCGAGGGTTCAAGTGGAAAAACAAAAACCCTTGAACATTGAACTTAAATATGTAGCCGCCGGCGCTGGCCAATCTATGTTTTTTATCAGTTTAGCACGCCAGCATTTATTCAAAGTTGGAGGCTCGATCTTTAATGTTCAAAGTTCAGAAAGTTTTTCACTCGACCCCTTGAGCCCTGGATCCCTTGGATCCTTGGATCTAAACGTACTCTTTCACACCCTTGAAAGTCAACCGATGTATAGGTGTAATGCCGTGGCGGGCAATGGCTTCCTTATGGTCCTTGGTAGGATATCCCTTGTGACGGTTGAACCCGTATTCCGGGTAGCGGTCATGATAGTCGGCCATGATCCGATCCCGGGTTACCTTGGCAATGATCGAGGCCGCGGCAATGGAGATGCTCAACATGTCGCCCCTGGGAATGGCCTTCTGTTTGATATTAGCCGGTGTGGTGAATGTGCCGTCAATGAGGAGAAAATCGGGTGCCGGGCTGAGCCCGCTGGCGGCTTGTGCCATGGAAAGCAGCGCGGCCTGGAGGATATTGATTGCATCGATCTGTAAATTGTCGACGATGCCGACACCCACCGCTATGGCATCTTCCCGGATCTGGTCGTAGAGTTTATCGCGCTTGCGGGGAGACAGCTTTTTGGAATCATTGATCCCCGGGGCATGAAAACCTTCCGGTAAAATAACGGCCCCGGAAACAACCGGGCCGGCCAGGGGACCCCGGCCGGCCTCGTCTATACCGGCAATTTGGGTGAAGCCCTGTGAGCGGGCTTCAATTTCAAACTTCCAAAGTTCAGATTTCAAGGGAAATTTTTCCAAAATTGGAAAGATTTCTATACAAAGCGGCGCTCGCGGATACGAGCCGCCTTACCGCGCAGTTTCCGGAGATAGTAGATCTTGGAGCGGCGCACCCGCCCGCGGGTGATCACTTCGATTCGGTCAATCGATGGTGAATGCAAGGGAAAAATCTTTTCAACCCCGACACCATAAGAAACTTTGCGAACCGTGAAGGAGGCATTGGTGGTGCCTTTGCGCTTGCTGATGCAGACGCCCTGAAAGGCCTGGATACGTTCCTTCTCACCTTCCCGGATTTTAACATGTACTTTAACGGTATCGCCCGGCGCAAAATTCGGCAGGTCCATCCGCATCATTTCTCTTTCAATTTGCTTAACCTTGTCCATGATACCCCCGTATGACAAAACCTTCTTTTATTTTAATAGCTTAACCTCTTCAGACTGCATTCGAGGTGATTTTCTCAGTAGTTTAAACTGGCATCATATATTGGATGTGCAAGCAGATTGCAAGCTAAAATTGAGGGATTAATTAAATTCTCCGCACAAGCGGTCCAAAATGATGGCCGTGGCGGATCTTACCGATAGATGATTGTACGTGCCCACGCCCCGGACAGGATCGAGGATGATGTCGGCTGCTGCCATGTAGTCGGGCGCAAGCCCCCAGGCGGTACCGAACAGGAGCAGCCCGGGAGTTCCATCGCTGAGCGCCTGGCGCAACTCCCCGAAGGTGACGCTCCCCTTCTGGGGACGGGCGCAGGTAACGATGGTCCGGGGCTGCCGGCCTTCGGCCTGCCCGATTTCGGACACCACCTTTTCGAGATTGTCGCGGATATGAACCAGCTGCATGGCTTCGCAGCGTTTGGGGTTGTAGCGGGCCCCGCCGCCGCTGATCCAGTGGTCAACCAGCTTGCCCGCCAACGCCTGTTGATCCTCGAGCGGTGTGACGACATAGAAGCCCTTGACACCATAGGTCCGGGCGGACCGGGCTATGTCGTGCAGGTCGAGGTTGGTAACTGCCGAAGCGATCACCTCACCATTCTTATTGGTGACCGGATAATGTATCAGGGCGATGTTAAGATTTAGAGTGGATGATGGATTCAATCTCTTTCTGCCATTTGTGCAAGATGTCGAGTTCGGATTGTTCCAAAGGCCGGTCCTTTAGCAGATCGGGCCTTTTCAACAGGGTTTTTATCAGCGAGTATTCCAGCCGCCATTTTGCGATGGCATTGTGGTTCCCGGACAACAGGACCTCCGGCACACTCTCTCCATTGAATTCGGGCGGCCGGGTATAATGGCCGTGCTCCAGGAGATCCCGGGAAAACGAATCCTGCCCGGCGGAATCCTCGTTGCCCAGCACGCCGGGGATCAACCGGGTAACCGCGTCTATGACCGCCATGGCGGCCACTTCACCACCGGTGAGCACATAATCGCCAATGGAGATTTCTAGATCGATATGGTTTTCGCAGATACGTTCATCCACCCCCTCATAGCGACCGCAGACAAAGACCAGGCTGTCTGCATGGCTGAGTTCCTCGGCCAGGCCCTGGTCGAACGCGCGCCCCTGTGGGGTCAGCAACACCGTCAATGCCTGTGGAGACGTGTTGCGCACAGCCTCGATCGCGGCGGCCAGCGGTTCCGGTTTCATGACCATGCCGGCCCCGCCGCCATAGGGGCGATCATCCGTCATCTTGTGCCGGTCCGTGGCATAGTCCCGAATGTTGACCGTATTCGCCGTCACCTGACCCTGCTTTAGTGCGCGCCTGATGATACCGTGCGCCCAGAAGGCGTCGAACATTTCCGGGAATATGGTCAGTACAGTGAAATTCATTTTCGCTTCTTTGCTGATTAGCCCTGGTTTGAACGCTCCCCGCAGCTTGCAGCGGGGAGCGTTCAAACCAGGGCTACAGTCCTTCCGGAAGATCCACCCGCATGGTGCGTGTGTCAAGATCGACGCTCTGTACGACCCGCCTTAATGCCGGCACCAGGGTCTCGGCATCTTCTTTGCGCACAACATAAACGTCGTTGCTGCCGGTGGGAATGATCGACTCGATTTGTCCTAAATAGTGATCTTCGAGCGTATATACCGCCAACCCGATCAGGTCCGCCCAATAGAAGGTATCCTCTTCCAGGACCGGCAGGTCGGATCGCCGGACAACCAGTTGCGTCCCCTTGAGGGCCTGGGCCTGGTCGCGGTCGCCGACACCTTGCAGGCCGATGAGATAGTGCTGCTTGTGGGGACGGACCCACTCTACGGTGTAATTGGTTTGAGCGCCCCGGGGCGTCAGCATTTTGAGAGAATCCCCGGGAGTGATCGTACGGGCTGGATATCATAAAAATGGATTTTGACGGCGCCGTTGATACCATGTGCGCCGACCACTTGTCCGATGGGCACCAGGGGATTTTCTGACATGGGATGTTTTCGTAACCAAGAAGGGGCGGACGATACAGGCCGGCTTACATTGTGGCAGCGCCGGCCCCCTGCAAGCTTCTGCCGGGAAGGTGAAAACAGCCACCCGGTTTGCGGGTGGCCGATTACTCGATGATTTCCAGCACGGTCCTCTTTTTAATCTTGGCGGAAGCAGCACTTAAGATAGTACGCATGGCGCGGGCCGTGCGCCCTTGCTTGCCGATCACTTTCCCCAGATCCTCTTTGGCTACCTGCAGCTCCAACACCGAGGTCTGGTTCCCTTCAACCTCCGAGACCACGACTTGATCCGGATTGTCAACCAGTGCCTGCGCGATGTATCTGATCAGATCTTGCATAGCTCCATCTCCTTTAGTTGGCGGTTGAGAGTTAGATGCAGCTTTCCATATCCAGGGATAACCAAAGAACCGATCAGGCCCGCTGTCAGTTCCTTAGATATTTTTAATAAGGCTCTTCACCGTATCGGAAGGGGTCGCCCCCTGGCCGAGCCAGTGCTTGATACGATCTTCCTTGAGGGATACTGCGGCCGGATCCTGCAACGGATCATAGGTGCCGACAGCCTCGAGGTAACGACCGTCACGGGGGCTTTCCGAGTCGGCCACCACGATTCTGTAAAAAGGTTTCTTCTTGGCACCATGCCGGGCTAATCTAATCTTAACTGCCATCTTCTTCTCCTCTAAAACGGCAACATCCCGCGGCCCAAACCGCGCATGCCGCCTTTGTTTATTTTTTTCATCATTTTCATCACCTGCGTATAGTTTTTCAACAGGCGGTTTATATCTTGTACACTGGTACCGCTCCCCTTGGCAATCCTTTTCCGGCGGCTACCATTAATAATTCCGTGCTGTTGCCGCTCCTGGGGTGTCATCGAGTTTATGATGGCCTCGATGCGCACCAGTTCATGTTCGTCAACCTTCAGATTTTTCAACTGTTTGGCGCTGCCGAGGCCCGGTATCATTTTGATCAGATCCGTCAGGGAGCCCATTTTTCTGATCTGGACCATCTGGTCCCGAAAATCCTCGAGGGTGAACTGGTTCTTGCGCAGTTTTTTCTCGAGCTCCAGGGCCTTTTTTTCATCTACAACCGTCTGGGCTTTTTCGATGAGACTCAGCACATCGCCCATACCCAGGATCTGCGAGGCCATGCGATCGGGGTGAAAGGCCTCGAGATCGGCCAATTTTTCGCCGACACCGATGAACTTGATCGGCTTGCCGGTTATCTCGCGGATAGACAGGGCCGCTCCGCCCCGGGCATCACCGTCGATCTTGGTGAGTACCACGCCGCCGATATCCAGGGCTTCATCGAAGGCCTTGGCGATATTGACCGCATCTTGACCGGTCATGGCATCGGCCACCAGCAGGACATCGCTCGGTTTGACGGCCGCCTGGATTGCCTTGAGTTCGGCCATCAATTCTTCATCTACATGCAGCCGGCCGGCTGTATCGAGCAAAAGCGTATCGCAGCCGGCCTGCTGAGCGGCCGACCGGGCCCGGCTGCAGATGTCAACCGGATCCATATCCGGGGTTGAGTCGAAAACCGGTACAGATAGCTGGGCCCCGAGCTTCTGCAACTGGTCAATGGCCGCCGGGCGGTAAACGTCCGCCGGAACCAGATACGGGTTGCGGCCCTGTTTGCGTAGCAGAACCGCCAGCTTGCCGCTGGTGGTGGTTTTACCCGAACCCTGCAGCCCGACCAGCATGACCGAAACAGGGTGCTGGCCTTTGAGGTTTAATTCCTGGTGCTGCGCCCCCATCAAGCGGGTCAGCTCGTCGTTGACGATCTTGATGACCTGTTGACCCGGGGTGAGGCTGGCCAGCACCTCCTGCCCCAGGCTGCGCTCGCGGATGTCGGCAATCAGTTTTTTGACCACCCGGTAATGAACATCGGCCTCCAACAGGGCCATGCGAACTTCGCGCAGGCCGGTATCGATGTTCTTTTCGGTTAATTTACCGTGGCCTTTAAGTTTTCTGAATACCGCATCGAGCTTTTCGCTCAGGTTATCAAACATTGTGCACCAGAATCCTCGAGTTTCGAAATTCTTGAAAGTAATGTGATACCTGTGTTAAGTCAAGCAAAATCATGCCCGCCGGCCTTATTTGGCGGCTATGTTGTTTTATTTTACTATTGGCGACCGTATTTCGCAAATTGAATTTCGCTCTATGACTGCAGAACTCAAAGATATCAAGGACCTGTCCTTTGAGGAACTGGTGGCTTGGCTGGACGCCCAGGGGCTGGCCGCCTATCGGGCCGACCAGGTCTTCAAATGGGTTTATCAGCGCCAGGTCGATTCGTTCGATGAGATGACCAACCTCGGGAAACCAACCCGGGCACTTCTGGCCCAGGCGTTTGACATCGGACGCCTTGAAGTGGCCGCCGTCGAGGAATCCCGGGACGGCTCCCGCAAATACCTGCTGCAGCTCAAGGACGGTTGCCATGTCGAATGCGTCCTGATCCCGGAAAAAGGGCACGATACCCTGTGCATATCCACCCAGGTCGGCTGCGCCCAGGGCTGCCGCTTCTGCCTGACCGCCCGCGGCGGCCTGGTCCGCAACCTGACCAGCGGTGAAATCATCGCCCAGGTGCGCGATGTGATGCGGTCCGCTCCGGAACGACGCCTGACCAACATCGTGGTGATGGGTATGGGCGAACCCTTGGCCAACTACCGCAATCTCGTAAAAGCCATCGGCATCATCACCAACGCGAACCACGGCCTGGGCATCTCCGGCCGGCGTTTTACCCTGTCCACCGCCGGGCTGGCCGCGCGCCTGGCAGACCTGGGCCGCGATACGGATGTCAACCTGGCCATATCCCTGAATGCGGCCGACGATGCCACGCGCAGCCGCCTCATGCCGATCAACCGAAAATTCAACCTGTCCGCCCTTCTGGACGCCTGTAAACGGTATCCTTTAAAACCCAGACGCCGGATTACCTTCGAGTATATTCTCATCGCGGGTGTCAATGACAGCGACGAAGATGCCCAAAAGCTCTCTGCCCTGCTGGCCCCACTGCGGGCGAAAATCAATCTTATTCCCTTCAACGAACACCCCGGCAGCAACTTTAAAAGGCCGGATGAAAACCGGGTGCGGCGGTTTCAGGAAATCCTGATAGACAAGCATTACACGGCTATCGTCCGGTACAGCAAAGGGCAGGACATATCAGCAGCGTGCGGGCAGCTGAAAGGTAAAGTTGGTTGAGTTGCAAAAAATACCCTTTTCAGGACTGCCAAGCAAGAAATCCCCTATAGGCCTTTTTGATATCTTCATCGCGCTAAATTGCAGAAATATCCTCAGCCGCGACCATCTAATGAATTCAATTCAATAAAATACGCTCGCACGATCGCCGCGAATGCATAACTGGCCGACTCCAATTGACATACTAATAGGTATGTGATAAACGGCTCCTTTCATACCAAAAACGAAACTGGTTCAAAAAATATAAGGAAGGAGGAGGGGACGTATGAAAAAATTCTTTAAATCTCCGTGGCTGGAAGTGAACGTGATGCTAGCCGTGCTAATCATGTCCTACATTGCACTGGCATTGATCACGAACGCCGCGGAAACCCCGCCCGGTGCCATGACCGGGGGAGCAATTTTTGGATGGCTGTTTGGTTTCTTTTTTCTCAGTTTTGCCATCGCCCTGGTGGCCGTCATCGGCGGTATCGGGGGCGGGGTTTTATTCACACCGGTGATGCTGGCGTTTACACCCGTGGACAGCCTGATTGTCCGGGCCACCGGCCTGATTGTGGCCATGTTCAGCGGCCTGGTATCCACCGGCCCCTTTATGAAGGGCGGGCTGGCCAACCTGAAGATCTGCATCTTCTGTGCGGCCGCTTACGGCGTGGGGGCCTTTGCCGGTGCCCAGGGGGCCATCTATGTGGCCCAACATCTAGGTGATACCGGAGAAGGTTTAATCCGTCTGGCCCTGGGCGGCATTCTCTGTTCACTGGCTGTCTATTTCCTGGTCGGCGGCAAGAAAATCGAATGGCCCGAAGTTAAAAAGGTGGATGGCTTTACAAAAAAGCTGAAACTCTCACAACCCTATTTGGAAGTATCCCTGAACAAGGTGATTGATTATCCCCTGACCCGGGCCGGTTGGGTGCTCTGTGCCATCGTCGGCGTGGGGGTCCTGTCCGGATTCTTCGGTCTGGGTGCCGGCTGGGCCATCGTGCCGGCTCAGAACGTGATCATGGCAGTACCGCTCAAGGTTGCCGCAGCCAATAGCGGGGTGCTTTTGGGAATGGGCGACTGTATTGCCGTGTGGCCTTATCTTTTGATGGGTGCCATCATTCCGGTTTTTGCCGCGCCCTGGCTGGTGGGACAGGTCCTGGGCGGCTTACTCGGCGCCCTGATTTTGATTCGCGTTAAGGCGGGTTTCGTCCGTTACCTGCTGATCGGGTTTATGTTTTTCTCTTGCTTTGGCCTGTTGACCAAAGGGCTCATCATGCTGGGCGTCATTAAAGCGGTACCGGTGTGGGTCACCGGACTGGTGTTCATAGGCATCTTCGCGAGTGTAACCCGATCCATCATGAAATTCACGCGAGCCGAATCGTAAAGGAGGTGACGATATGAGTACTGAAGAAACAAGTACTGTAGAAGCTCCAAAAATGCCGTGTGCGAATACTGTTTACGGCAACATCGTGTACTGGGTGACGATTGCTTCCTGTATTATTTGCATGATCGGCCCGGTGATATCCGTAGCGTACCCGGAAAACAACACCCTGAATCCCTACAAGCTCTTCAATGCCATTTTTGAAGGCAAAGATGCTAAGACCGTATGGGAGGAAGTAGGGGGCGGATTCCCTGGCGGGCACTTTTATCTGAAAAATTTCACCCAGGGTGACGGCTTTACACAATTCGGCCTGGCATTGGGCTGCAGCGTGGCCTTATGGGCCCTTATCGCCACCGCGGTTGCATATTTCGCGGACAGGAACTATCTTTATGTTACCCTGTCGATATGGGTCGGGATCATGGTCGCTTTGTCCATGGTCGGAATTTTTGCAGCGCATTAAAACGGGAATGGTTGGGTTTTTCCCAACCATCGTTTTTATCACATATCGCCTGTATTCAGGTTGGAGGATATCAATATGGAACAACAATTGGTATGTGCCTGCCCCTTGACCCGGGGTGAAAAAATATTAGTCGCCGTGGACGGTTCCGCTTTCAGTGATGCGGCGGTGGACCAGGCCATCAGCCTGGGTGGGATTTGTAATAGCGAAATTTTCGTGATCAGCGTCGTCGATCTTTACCCGGAACAGATGCAGGTCGCACCGACCCTGGTTGAGGAAAAGTCGGCCAAGGTGCGGCAACATCTGGATGCGGCTAAAAAGAAGGTCGATGAGGCCAATATGCCGTGTGAAACCATCGTTCGCATGAGCGGTAGGGTTTACGAGCCTATTGTTCAGGAAGCCAAGGATAGAGATATCGACCTTATCGTGATGGGGACGCTTGGACGAACAGGATTCGCGCGGATTCTTCTGGGAAGCGTGGCTCAAAACGTGATCGGGCACGCCCCCTGCCCGGTCCTGGTGGTTCCGAACGTAGAATAAAAGTGAAGCAGAAGCTGACGCAATCCTTAGAGGGCCTGGGGTTTCATTGGTAAGTCCAAAATCCTTTGGGCCGGCCCCCCACCATGCCCCAGATGGGATGGGCTAAATGGGTTGTTCCCTCAGCTGACCAAAGCATATTCAGGCCGGGGCTTGATCCGCGGTGGGCTAATTCCGGCCGTCTTTGGCTGCGCTTTGAACCGCCTTAAGGCGTTCACGGTAATTTGGTTACGTAAACTGAAGATTGAAGAAAGTATAGACTTGTCAGGGAGCAGTAGACGTTTGGTCATATTTCTTCAATCTTCAATTCGATCAGAGCCCCTTGGCCAGGGCTACATACCGGCAAGCTGTCTGTTAACCACTGCCAATTGATTCAATAGCTGACTATGTTGTTCGTTGTATTTGGCTAGTTCTCCTGACAGAGTCGCAATTTCACCATTGAGCCGGTTCTTCTTATTTTCATATTTATCAAATTTTTCTCTCAGCCTATCATATTCGGCCTGATTCGGATTGCGCCCCAGTCCTCTAATCTGATCTAGTATTGCATCGGCTTTTACATCCTGACGGTTATATTTCGCCAGCTTCTTGTCAATGTTGGCTTGGGTAACCCTGATTAAAGCATATTTCCGTGTTAAAGCTTGATGGATAGCCTCCTGCTGTTCTTCAAGCTTATCCTGCCTGGTCTGCAGTCCAAGAAATTTTCTTATTGCTTTTCCATTTGCTTCTGACCTTATGGGTAATGCCCCCACTATAAAACTCAGAATGAGTATAACGGCAAAGATCCGACCAAAGCTCTTCTTATCCATGATGATAAGCCTCCTTTCCGTTTTGAGAATTATTATATTCGAATCGTTATGCTTAAAGCTCTTCGATACGAATGAGGTACTAACCGTTTGGGCCTTATAAAAGGATGAACCTTTTATTCATTCACCTTTAGAAGCGGGTGCTAATGGCATTCTACAGTCCAACGGATCGATCACGTCGCATTCTCACCAAGAAACATAAGGTCTATCGCTGCCGCCTTAGGATCGGAACCACCACCAATCCTCTCAGGTCGTTTGTATAGTTCACACAAAAGCCCATCAAGTGCTTCTTTGTTTTAAAGGGGGCGGAAAGCGCATCTTTAGGTACCAAGGTCGAAGTGTTGTGGCCCAGGGTAGTGAGTATGATTTCAAAGCCATCTATAATCCCGCCCAGAAATAGGATTGAGGCTAAAAAACAAGCTACCATTTATTACTATCTGACGCTACTCTCCATCTTAGCCCGGCGAGCACGTGCTTTGTGTCTGCATTTTTCAGCTCCCGCCAGGCATTTATCAAGGCACTTGCTCTGTTTGGCCGCAATGGAAATTTGCCCACATTTTGCGCCTTTATTCTGTTCCGTGGCATCGCATTTGCCCATTGCAACGTCCTAGGCAATACCGGCTTTAACCATTATGTCCCGATTCCTTACTTCCTTTCTATCCCTTTTAGCCTTGTCTACAACTGATTCCCTGCACTCATTGTCTATTTCATTTACCGCCGGTAAACAAGGTGATCGTTCGTGCCATCTTTTACTTTCACAAACTTGCAAGGCGGCCGCCTGAATACGATCGTATTTGTCATACTCCGCCCGGAGGAGGTCTCTCCACTTGGTTGCCTCCGCCGGAGCACCAAAAAAGAAAAGGCCCGCGGTCAACATCAATGTAAAACATACAACCAGAGCTTTATGCTTTTTTATCACACATCCTCCATGTTTGGTTGCAAGTCTATGTATCCTTTAACGCTATTGACTTTAGACCCAATCCTACGAGTAAATGCAGTATACGCCGCAAATTCCTTTCCGGAGAGAATCCGGAACTATAGAGTCAATTGAGAAAGCTGAAATATATAGGGATGATATCTCGGATATGGTCCTGTGTATAAATATTAAGGGCTCAAGTCAAGAATATTGTATAGGAAGGCCTTAGGGAACCAAATTCGATAAGTCGGCATACGCAATATCCACCAGCATATCGATACGATCACTGGTTTCGGGAGATCACTCTTGGGGACATCCCCCTATGCCTTTTATCGGGATGGGAAATCGCTAGCTGGGGGAAAGCTTAAGAGCAATATCTGCCTGCCGGAACAACACACCTCCCTCATTACGTTTGGGATGCCCTCCAACCCAAAGAGCAAGCCAAAACAGGCTGCTTGTCAGTGAGCAGTATGCACGGTTTCGAAAATTTGAGCGATGGCCTAATGCGTCAGCTCATCGCCCTCGCAGAATTTTTGAATTTATAGAGAGTCTTCCAGATGGCGGTTACGATGTTGTTCCGGTACTTATTTTAAAGGCCGGTATATCCTCCATGCTTTGGTTTCTTGACAGGAGCGTCCATCATCCGTCGTCGATATTTTTTCATTGTTTAACTATCGCGCATCTTGGTGCCCAGGTCGACTACCAGACCATTCTCGACATATAAAATCTTCTCCGCACTCATCTATCAGTCGACTATTTTAAAATCAAAGGTGATTCCTCGAAATATCAGGTATACGCGCTGCCGATTCGTTGCCTGAAAAAGGATATTTAATTATACAAATTTATAGCTTTCCAATGTCGCTTTCTTTAGAATTCCCTCGGCCGGATTGAAGTACCTCAATTACCACAATATGTTACAGGCTTTATTTGTTTGGCATCAGGCAAGCTGACCCAAAACATTAACTTAAGGGCGGTGCCATTGCTGACTTGCCAACATGCTTCCTATGGAATTTCAGCTATATTTTTCCGATAATCTTCCTTTGGAAAGGCAGGAAAGGTTTCGGTACAGACAGTTCCCCCGGAAAATATTGTTAGTATGATCATTGCCAGGGTAGCCGCTGTAACTAAGAGTTGAGTTGATAAGGATTACCTGTTCAGGGTTGGCAAAAGGGCCTTTTCGAGTTGTATGCTGCTGGAATATGTAGCGGGTCCTAAAACCGAACAGCGAGCCAAATCCGGCCGCTTTGCATGAGGCGGTAAAAATTGGGCTCCACCGGGTACTGCGGATCGATACGCAGATCATCCAAAATCGGGCCGGAATAATTGTCGAATAAGGGGAGCGTGTTGACAGGCGGGGCATGGACCGCGGCTTGCTATTAAAGATATAAAGACGATTACAGCAAAAGAGGTTTGTTCTCCCGAGGAGCCGTCGGCATCACGGTGAGGGTGGTTTGCTGATCGCCTTGGATAACCAGCACTTCGGCGGGTTCACCCGAAGGGGCTTTGCTGTAGCCCGCACAGATGGCCGCCGCCTGCCGGGCCACCTCGTCTTCGCAGCCGTTCGGCACCAGGGCTACCGGTCCGGGGTATTTTTTTACCCTGAAGACCGTATCGACCGCCGGATCGATAAGCGCCTCGATTTTCTGATTTTCCACCTTTGAACGGCCCACGATGAGTTTGTGACCGGCATTCAGGCGCAGGTGCCGGCCATGGGCTAAAAGAAAAAACTCCACATCCCGACTGTTTTCCTGGTGCTCAAACAGATCCCGCAGACGGTCGGCATACCCTTTCTCGGTGAGCAGGCACCCACCGGCCGGAGACGGGAATTCAGTCACCTCCCAACGGGCTGCGAGTTCCAACTGGGGCTTGCGCGAGCGGCCCGACAAATTCAACAACCGCTCCCGATCCACCAGACCTTCTGTTTCCGGTCGGGTAATGGGTAGATTCTGAGCTGAGAGCGGCCGCACGATATAACCGTCAAAACCAGAGTTTTTCTCGACGTACCGCAATGAGTTTTTATTTTGCGACATGGGCCGCTGACCGGACACCTCCCCGCTGAAGAGAAAGTCAAATCCCCGGGCCTGCATCTCTTCCCCTGCCAGGCGGAACATGAGGGCATGACAGTCCATGCAGGGATTCATCTGTTTGCCGTATCCAGCCGGTGGGTTTTTCAGCATCTTGAGATAGGTGGGCAAAATCCGTTTGACCATAATCGGAATGTCGTTCAGCCGGGCGGCACGCCGGGCCTTGTCGGCAGAGAAAAATGGCGTTTCAAAGGTGATCCACTCCACCTCGATGCCCTGGTTTCGCAACACCAGTGCAGCCAGTATGCTGTCCAGCCCCCCCGAGCACAAGCCCAAAGCTCTCACTTTTTTAGTATCTGATGTCATTGCAACTTGCTAGCCTTTAACCTTATTGCCATACCAGCGGCAGTAAATGTAACGATTACAATAAGGGTGCCGGGTGAGTTTTACAAGGACGACCGCGCAGAAGCGGTTCCCATGGACTACGCTAAATCTTAACTTCGTCCAACACATCCCTGACAGTGTGGGCAAGTTTTGCCAAGACGACCGGTTTCATTAAAAAGGCACTGACACCGGCAGCCCGCGCCCTCTCTTCCGATACGGATTCACTGTAGCCGGTACAGAGGATGATGGGCATATCCGGCCGAACGGCTAAACATTCGCGCGCCAGGGCAAGGCCGGTCATCTGGGGCATGGTCTGGTCTGTAATAACCAGGTCAAATTTATGCGGCTGTTTTCTAAATTCCTCCAGGGCCGAAACGCTGGATTGGCAGGCTACGACGGCATATCCCAAACGCAAAAGAATGCGCTCTTGGGTTTCCAGTAAAATCTCATCATCGTCGACTAAAAGAATCCGCTCATTGCCGGTGGGGATGACCTGGCTGTAGTTCCGTTCGGCCTGCTTGGTATCGGGGGTTATCAAGGGCAACAATACATGAAAAACGGCACCTTTGCCCGGTTTGCTGAAAACGGTGATCGCGCCGTCATGGTTTTTAACAATACCATGCACCACGGAGAGGCCCATACCTGTGCCCTCATCCACCTGTTTGGTGGTAAAAAAGGGATCGAAGATCCGTTCCACCACATCCTCCGCAATCCCCTGACCGGTATCCATGACGCTCAACAAGGCGTACTGGCCGGGGGCCAGATTCTGGTGCCGAACCGTTTCGTCTTCATCCAGGGAAATCTGAGACAGGCTGATGTCAAGGGTTCCGCCCGTTTCACGCATGGCATGGGCGGCATTGGTACAAAGGTTGACCAACACCTGACTGACCTGGGTCAAGTCGGCCATGATGGTCATTTCTTCCTCGGCAATATTTTGTTTGATTTCAATAGTTGTCGGCAGAGAGGACCGCAATAGTTTCAGGGATTCTTTGACGATTGGCGGCTGAAGTTCAGGATTTGGGTAACCAGGTCCTTGGCCCGCCGACTCGCCTCCTCGACCCGTTGGATATGGTAGTGGGCCCGGTCATTGTTTTCATCGATCTCGGTCTTTACCAGCTCTAGGTTGCCGGTGATAATCCAAAGTATATTATTAAAATCATGGGCGATACCACCTGCCAGCGTGCCGACCGCTTCTATCTTCTGGGACTGCAGCAACTGAGACTCGTACCGTTTCTTATCCTTTTCTATACGGACGTGCCGGGTAACATCTGCAGCGGTAATAATGGCGCCATCTTCGAACGGGGCCATTTTCACGGACAGATAGCGGTTCTTATAGCCGAGAGCCGGAAGCTCTTTGGGAAGGCCGGTTTGAATGCATTCCATCAATTCGCTGCGCATATCGATTTGGTGGTTGCCGGCAAAATCGGTCGTATACATCCGGTCTCCGATTTGGGGGCAGCGGTCGCCGGGACGCGTGGCGCCGGCATCCCGGCGCCGCTGATTGACATCCACCACCCGGCCCTCCCGATCAACAATAATAGCCTCGAAGGGACTGTTCAAGAATACATTGCGATACTTATCCAGGTCGGCAGTCAGCCGGGCAATGTCTTGCTCCAATTGGGCAATCTTGGTTTGAAGCTCATCTGTGGCGGCTTTTTTCGACATGGCATTTACACTCGGCAGCCGGGGACCGCTGATTTCGGTCTTGGCCCCCTTCAACTCTGGGGTTTTCGCTAGAGGGTAATTATAGGCCACCCATACGCCAAATGTCAATTAATTCAGCTGATTATATTCACGGAAGCCAGATAGGACAACGGAGAGCATTACAGGAGCCCTGTTGAGGGCAGTCAATCGGTTGGGTGCAATGCCGGCTCGATTCAAACCAGGTAACCCGGCCCGCAAGGAAATCGGGGTCCAGTATTGGTAGGTATGGGATCACAAAACAATTTAAGGCTGGCTATTTTTTAAACACCTTCTTCAACAGTTCGGTCACCCGGGCGGCGGGATCTATGCGAATCTTGCGCTCTTCCTGTTCGATCATGAAAAACAGTCCATCGAGGGTCTTGCCGGTTACATAGGCGTCCAGATCAAAGCGAAATGATTCTGCAAAAGGTATCCGGCTGATGCTCCTGTCAAGGTCCTGCCAGGCCCGGGTAACGCCCACAGTGGTCATGGCGTTGTGAACCAAGGGCGTGAAAAGCTCGGTCAGTTGATCGGTGGTTTTGGCCTGGAAATAGAGCGTGGCTTCATTTTCACGTCCCGCTAAAATAGATTTGGCATCATCAAAGGTCATCTGGGTGATCGCCTCCCAGAAAAGTTTGCGCGCTTGGGGAGCCGCCTGTTCCGCTGCGCGGTTCATACTGAGTTCAAAGGCGTCCACTTGGCCTCCGAAACCGGCCGTTCTGAGGAACGACTCCACCTGCCGGACCTCTTCCGGCAGCAGAATCTTTACATCCGGGTGCCGGTAGAAACCATCGACCCGGGATAGAAGGCTCACTGAATTATCGGTACCGATTTCCAGAGCCTCCTTGAGCCCCTGAACGATTTCACTTTCACTCAGTCCGGTGTTTCCCTCCAGGGCATTTTGCAGGGTCTTTTTAAGGAAATCTTCGAACCCGGCCCGGGCTGCACCGGCCGACAGTGTAACCAACAGGGCCACGCCCAAAACGAGAACCGTATTCCGCAGTTTCATACCCAGCTCCCCATATGTCTATTGGACCGATCAGCGAGCGCTAACCCTACAGCTTGTTGGAGCGCAGCGAAAATCCCGCTTACCGGGGCTGCGGGGAGCGTTCAATCGTCATTCTCCGATAGCGTATCGGCGAATTCGCACCTGACCGTAACGCTTTTAAATTAAGAACCTTTTTAAAACAAGAAAAATGTTCTCATCCCTTCCGTGATGGACTATACTGCCGGGACGTATCGGCTGCACGTCGATCTTTGCGCAAAGGAGCCTTCATGCACCCGGCCCTCAGGATAACACTTGGCATTATCGGTATCTATTTGGCCTATTGCGGGCTGCTGTTCGTTTTTCAGCGCCAGATGCTCTTCCCCCGCTACATGGTCGTGACACGCGCCAGTTTGCCCGATAGTTTTCCAGGACTTGAACGCATCTGGCTCGAATTGGCGGGCATGCGCGTCGAAGCCTGGTTCCTGCCGGCCAGGACCGAGGCCCGACCGGCCCCGGTCGTCATCATCACCCACGGCAATGCAGAATCCATCGACTTCCTACCGGATGAGTTTCAGCCTTTTACCGAACGCGGTGTCTCGCTATTCATGGTAGAATTTCCCGGATACGGCCGCTCGCAGGGCGCTCCCTCCCAGCAGACCATCACTGATACCATGCTCAAAGCCTATGAGGTGGCAGCCGCCCGGCCGGATGTCGATGCCGATCGGATCATCCTGTTGGGGCGCAGCCTCGGGGGGGGTGCCGTGTGTCAACTGGCCGCCCGGCGTCCCATCCGGGGGCTCATTCTCGTCTCGGCCTTTACAAGCGTGAGTGCTTTTGCACCGCGTTACCTGGTCCCATCATTTTTGGTTAAAGATCCGTTTGACAACCTGGCCGTGATCCGCAACTTCGACGGGCCTGTCCTGATCATACACGGCACCCGGGACGAAATCATCCCCTATCGACACGGACAGGCCCTGGCGGCCGCGGCCGCGAATGGCAATCTGGTGTCCTTTCAGAACGGTCACAACGATCTGCCTACCGACAGCCGGCAGTTCTGGCAGGCGGTTGACGAATACTTGCAAAAGATTGCGCTTTTCTCCCAGGACAATACAGCCAACAAATCACCAGGAGCCACGTAAAATATGACCTCATCACTGTTCGTACGGATGGACAAAATTCAGATCGATCCGGCAATGCAAGCAGCAGGCCGGGGAGCCCGCAAACTGGCCGTGACCCAGGTCTATAGCCATGGCGAGGTTCCAGCACGCAATCCGTGCTGGGAACCGCCGCGCGACAACCGTCTGCCGTGCCCGGTTCTGGAGCTCCCGGGGACTGAGATTGCGGTCTTCAACGAAATAGCCGACCAACAGCGCCATTTTCACAAACAGGCCACCGAAATCTATGTGGTTGTCAGCGGATCCATGACCGTCGAAGTTGACGGGGCAATCCATCATCTACAGTCCGGAGACGCCGTCATCATCGGCCCAGGTAGGCCCCACGAAATAAAAAAACAGGGGCTTAAATTCACCAGCTATGTTATAAGTTCCAACTCTGGCGGTCCCGCGGACAAATTCTCGGCTTGATCAATGACAAGCGTCAAGTCCTTTTGGACCCGGCTGTTTAAATAGAGGCTATCGCAAAAATGTCTTTTAACTCAATCTCTGCGTTGTGCGTTTGGTTCCGGCACGAAGTGCCGGTTTTCAAGCCGTATAGGCGCAACCTTTAGCGCTATCCTCAAAATACTTGCGTATTTACCACGATGGGCATTGGATTCGCTGGCACCTCCGGTTGCGACCCACATTTGAGGAATAGATCAAGAGGGAAGTCCCGCAACGCGGGGGAACCTCGCGGACGCCTTAACCTTGAACCAAAATCCTGTTTTTGAAATAACCTATAGTTAAATTCCCTGGTTGAGAGGTTTTCGTCTGAACCCTAAAAGCTGCCAGGCGAGAAAGGACATTCCCGATATGAAGAACCTGCTATGCCTGGCAACCATGATCATGGCCGTGATGTTTGGGGCTCCGGCCTACTGTTCGAGTGGAACGACCGGCGATAATCCTATCTACATCATCAAAACTAACCAGGGGGAAATAGAGGTAGAGCTCTTTGCTACCCAGGCTCCGGCGACCGTTCGCAACTTCGTCGAGTTGGCTGCCGGCAGCAAGGCTTTCACTGATCCGGCCACCCAAAAGGAGGTCAAGCGGCCATTCTACGACGGATTGATTTTCCACCGGGTCATTAAAGATTTCATGATTCAGGGCGGCTGCCCCTTAGGCAATGGTACCGGGGACCCCGGTTATCGTTTTGAGGATGAAATTAATGCCGACGCCCTGGGATTGGATAAAGTCAAGGCCATGGACATGCAGCGCGGCCCCCACCCCTATCTCGGGATCCGCAGTCAGCGTGAATTCCAGGCCAGGCTGCTGGCGCCGTTATTCCAAAAGCTGGGTATCAACTCAAAAGCGCAACTGGATAAACGCAAGGAAGAGGTAGACAAAGCGCTGGCCGGTCTTACCCTCAAACAAGCCTATGAAAACATGGGGTATCGCTATAACTCAAAGGGATCAGGGCATCAGCCGTTAAGAGGATTCCTGGCAATGGCCAATGCCGGACCGAATACCAATGGCTCCCAGTTCTTTATCAACCTGGTGGATACCCCCTGGCTGGCCGGGAAGCACACGGTTTTCGGTCGGGTTACAGGCGGCATGGACGTGGTTGATAAAATCGGGCAGGCCCCGGTCGCCGCCCAGGGGAAACCGGCCACGGATGTGAAGATCATTTCGATAAGGCCCAAAAAGTAACTATAACCCATCTCAAAAATGTAGTCGCGAGCCGAGTTTACGCTTGAAGGCGGCATACCCATCGAAATTAAGCCTTGTTTTGGATTTCGATCCCGATAGCGATTTCGATCAGCGTCTCTCCGGGACCGGGACCCTGATGAATCGCTCCTTAGGCATGACTGAACAGGAAGAAACGATTGACTTTTACAGGGCGGCTGGTTACATGCAAAGTAGCATTTATCGTGAATCCGATAGATTAAGATTTACCAATCTAGAAACCAGTGTTGCCTCGATGCCAAAATTAACACCTGTATCTCAATCTCTTGTCCGCCTTGAACTCCAGGCGGCGGCCGCGGCGGGAACAGTCCGCTGACGGTCAACGGCAACTAGACATCAACCAGCTTTTCGACCGCCAGGGACTGCATAAATGGTCCGTGGCGTTTTTTACCCCGGGCCGCAAGACCCGGGGTTTTTCGTTTGGCCCGGGACTGCAAAGGAGGAGACATGGAAGACCAGGGCCCCATCAAATATGCTGACCGAATGAGTCAACTGCCCCCCTACCTCTTTGGCATGATCAACAAAATGAAAATGGAGAAACGCTGGCAAGGGAATGACGTCATCGATCTGGGTATGGGCAACCCGGCGGATCCCACCCCCGAGACTGTCATCCGCAAACTTTGCGAGGTCACCGCCGACCCGAAAACACACCGCTACCCGGCTGCCGCGGGGCATAAAAACCTGCGCCGCGAAATTGCCCGCTATTACAAAAAGGAGTACGGCGTAGAACTGGATGCGGACCATGAAGTCATTGTTACCATCGGCTCGAAAGAAGGCATATCCCATCTGTGTCTAGCTCTGGTCGGTCCAGGTGATACGGTGATTGTGCCGGCCCCCGCATTTCCGATTCATGTTTACGCGGCGGTCATCGCCGGTGCCAACGTCATCCGGATCGCCCTGGATTCAGAAGAAAATTTCCTGCAGCAAATTGCCGACATGTGCGCCTCCCTGACACCCAAACCAAAGCTGCTCATGCTGAATTATCCGCATAATCCTACTGGAACGTTGGCCTCCCACGAATTCTTTGGGGAGGTCGTCAAACTCGCCGGGCAGCACGGGTTGATGGTTGTAAATGATTTTGCCTACGGGAAAATCACTTATGACAAGTATGTCGCCCCCAGCTTTATGGAGGTGCCGGGCGTGCTGGATATGGGGGTCGAATTCGGCTCATTCTCCAAATCATATAACATGGCCGGCTGGCGTTTGGGGTATTGTGTGGGCAACCGAGCCATTATCGAAGGGCTGGCCAAAATCAAGGGCTATTATGACTATGGTATTTTTTCGCCCATCCAGGTGGCGGGTATTGTGGCCATGCGCGATGGCGACGCCGACATTCAAAAGCAGGTTCGGCGCTATGAAAAAAGGAGGGATACCATGTGCAGCGGTTTGGAGAAAATGGACTGGGAGGTTAGACGCCCCAGGGCGGGCATGTTTTTGTGGGTCAAAATCCCACCCCCTTATAACCAGATGGGCTCTATCCAATTTGCGATTGAAATGATGGATCGGGCCAATGTGGCCGTTACACCGGGGGCCGGATTCGGCGAGGAAGGGGATGGCTATTTGCGCCTGGCGCTAGTGGAAAATGAAAATCGTATCAATCAAGCCCTGAAACAGATGCGCCGGGCCCTGAGAGAGCTTGACGCGGAGACGAAATAGACCTAATACATATGAACGCAGGGTCAGCCCAGGCGGAATCAACCTTTGCAATGGACAGTGCCTATGTACACGTGCACAACAGTCCGGATGTTCCTATCCGGCCTGCCAATTTCAGCCCCTAAAGAACAAGTGTGGACAAATATGTAAAAAATTTGGTAAATTTATTACATATTTGTAATCTGACTTCGCAAAAAGGTGATACGCTGTCAGTTCCAACTAATTGAATATTATTGTTATATTTTATTTTAGCATATTGGCACGCCTGTTGCGAAATACTCACAAAGATAATCATGGCAGTGAGGACGGATCTTGCAATTAACACAAATGAAAAGTAATTTTTCCCAGACTTCAATTGAACTCCTGGAAGAGCGCAAGCAGTTGACGGCTCGTTTTCTGCGGAATGAAGAACCTGAATATCTGGTTGAAAATGCACGCCTGCTGGACAATTATTTCCGGGAAAGTTTTGCTGCCAGCGTGATCGGCCCACGGATTGGAATTCTGAAAAACCCTTATGCAATTATCGCTCTGGGTGGCTATGGTCGCCAGGAACAATGCACCCATTCGGATGTGGACCTGTTATTTCTTTTTGAAAAACGGGTACCCTCGGAAGCTGAGGAACTGATCCGCGAGGTAGTTTACCCCCTGTGGGACATCGGCCTGGATGTGGGCCACGCCACCCGGTCACTGAAAGAGTGCTTGAAACTCGCTTCCCAGGATTACGAAGTCTTGACGTCACTGCTAGATGCCCGTTTTATATGCGGCATCTCGCCGCTTTACACCCGGCTGCTGGAAAAGTTACGCAACACCGTTTTAAAGCAGCATTCCCGGCGCATCATCGACTGGCTGATAGAAACCAATGAAACCCGTCATGTCCGCTTCGGTGACTCAGCCGGCCTTCTGCAACCCAGCCTCAAGGAAGGTTTAGGCGGGCTGCGCGATTACCACACCATGTTGTGGATCGCCAAAATCAAATCCGGCATCCAGCAGGTCCGGGATCTGGAATATTACGGTTACCTGTCCCATGCCGAATTCGGTGATTTCTACCGATCACTTGCGTTCATCTGGAATATTCGTAACCGGCTGCACATCCTCACCGGCCGCAAGTGCGATCAACTCTATTTCAGTCACCAGGAAAAACTGGCCGCGGAGATGGCTTACCGCAGCGAACAGGGCCAGCAGCCGGTCGAGCTGTTTCTGGGAGAACTCCATGGACACATGGAACTGGTAAAGCAGCAGCACCAGATGTTTCTCCACGAACTGGGGGGCCGTTCCAAGCGCCGCAAACGCCGCCGGCCGCTGAAAACCACCGCAATAAACGGACTGGAAGTGGCCAAAAACAATACCCTGGCGTTTACCTCGCCGGAAAGCATTTTGGGCAATCCCGAACTGCTCATTGAAATTTTCGCAGAAAGCGCCCGTTTGAAGATCCCCCTGGGGGTCGAAGCCCGGCGCCTGGTCAAGGATTTTCTCCATCTGGTGGGCGACCGCTTTATTGCTGCCGGCCAGGCCGTAAAATCTTTCGAAAAAATTCTGACGACCGCGGTCCCGGATTTCAATGTCCTGAATGAAATGATGACCACTGGCCTACTGACCGCCCTGCTGCCTGAGATGCAGACGATCGCTAACCGGATCCAGTATGATGAATATCACACCTTTCCGGTGGATAAACATTCCCTCGAGGTTGTCCAGACCATGAAAACCTTTGGATCGGATGAGAGTCCGGTCAACGATCCGCTTTGCATCTCAATCTACAAGGAGTTGAAGCATCGCAAAATGCTCATGTGGTCCGCCCTCCTGCACGACATCGGCAAGGGGCAGCCCGGCAAGGGCCACGCCCGCAAGGGGGCTGAAATCGCCGGATCCATCTTGACTCGTTTCGGCTACCGTCCCAAGGAAATCGACACGGTCACCTTTCTGGTGCGCGAGCACCTGCTGTTGGTAAAAACCGCAACTCGCCGGGACTTGAACGATGAAGGCACAGCCATTGCCTGCGCCCGCAAAATAGAAAACCCCCTGCGGCTCAAGATGCTCTACCTGCTGTCGGTGGCCGATTCCATCGCGACCGGCCCTAAAGCCTGGAACGACTGGACGGCCACGCTCCTGCGCGCCCTGTTCTTCCAAGTGCTCAACATACTCAAAGGCGGCGAACTGGCCAGTCGGGAAGCCATCCGCACCGTTGAGGCAAAGAAAACCGCGCTCCTGGAATCGACGGCGACTGAACAACGACCGGACATCGAAACGCTCTTCAATTTCATGTCGCCCCGTTACCTGCTGTACGCCGATCCGGAGGCCATGCGCGCGCATGTGGATATCCATGCTCAGCTTGGAACGCGGCCGTTTGTCTGGAAAATCGAAGAATCCGAGGACGGCGCCACCCGCACCGTCACCATCTGTGCCCAGGATCGGCCGGGACTCTTTTCCAAAATAGCCGGGGTCTTGACCCTGCACGGCATCAACATCCTTGATGTTCAGGTCTTCACCTGGAAAAACAATATTGCGCTGGATATCTTCAAGGTACAGCCGCCACCAGACCCTCTATTTGAAGAGGAAACCTGGCAAAAAGCGGCAGCGGTCCTGGAGAATGCTCTGGCTGGTGAATTCGAGCTGGATGCAGCCATCGCAGCCCGGGCTGTCCCAAGGATTCATACCAACGGTCCGGTCACCGGGCGGCCCACCAAGATCAATGTAGACAACGAGGCGTCCAACTTCTTTACCATCATCGAGATATTTACGTACGACGCGCCCGGGCTGCTCTTTACCATCACCGACACGCTGTTTAAGTGCGGCCTGGACGTCTGGGTCGCCAAGATCGCCACGCAGGTAGATCAGGTGGCGGATATTTTCTATGTCCGGGATATCGAGGGGCAAAAAGTGGATGACCCGGACCAAGTAGAGAACCTCAAGCAACAGATCAGTCTGGTGCTGACCGAAATAGAAAACCGATATTCCGGCCGCCAGGAACAGAACGCAGACGCACAACCAGGAGGAAAAAATGAAAAAAATTGAAGCGATCATCAAACCTTTCAAGCTTGATGATGTCAAGGAAGCGCTCAACGATATCGGCATCCAGGGCATGACGATATCCGAGGTAAAAGGCTACGGTCGGCAAAAAGGTCACAAGGAAATTTACCGGGGCGCAGAATATGTCGTGGATTTCATCCCCAAAGTAAAAATTGAAATCGTCATCGGTGCCGAAAGGGTGGACGAAGTCGCCAAGGCTATCTGTGAGGCCGCCAACACCGGCAAACTGGGTGACGGAAAAATTTTCGTAACCCCGGTGGAGCAGGCTATCCGAGTGCGCACTGGTGAAGAAGGTATCGATGCAATCTAGTTGTTTATTACCATAACCCGATTAACTTTAGCAAAAGAGAGGTAAGCGTTATGACTCCGGAACAAGTATTGGCAATGGCAAAAGAACAGGGCGCCAAAGTCGTGGACATCCGCTTTATGGATTTCCCAGGCATCTGGCAGCATTTTTCAGTACCGGTCAGTGAGCTGGAAGTTTCCAGTTTCGATGACGGCTACGGGTTCGATGGATCCAGTATTCGCGGCTGGCAACCGATTAACGCCAGTGACATGCTGGTGGTCCCCGATGCAACCACGGCCAGGATGGACCCGTTTTTCAAAGAGCCCACCCTGGTATTGATCGGCAACATCGTCGACCCGCTCACCCGTGAATCCTATACCCGCGACCCCCGCCACATCGCCCAGAAGGCGGAAGCGTACCTGAAGAGCACCGGTATCGGCGATACGGCCTTCTTTGGACCGGAAGCGGAATTTTTCATCTTTGATGATGTCCGTTTCGATTCGGCCACCAACGGGGCGTTTTACGAGCTTGATTCGGTGGAAGGCACCTGGAATACCGGCCGCGACGAAGGGCCCAACCTGGCCTACAAACCGCGCCACAAGGAAGGCTATTTCCCGGTACCGCCGACGGATAAATTCCAGGATCTCAGGACCGAAATGCTCCTCACCCTCGAAAACCTGGGCATCGATGTGGAATGCCAGCATCACGAAGTGGCCACCGCCGGCCAGGCTGAAATCGACATGCGCTTCAAACCGCTATTGCAGATGGGCGATCAATTGGTCTGGTTCAAATATGTGTTGAAGAACGTGGCCAACCAATACGGCCACACGGTCACGTTCATGCCCAAGCCGCTCTTCGAAGACAATGGCACCGGCATGCACACCCACATCAGTATCTGGAAAGACGACGCCCCGTTGTTTGCCGGCGACAAATATGCCGGGGTTTCCCAGGAGGCCCTTTACGCCATCGGCGGCATCCTCAGACACTGCAAGGCCCTGTGCGCCATCACCAACCCGACCACCAATTCCTACAAACGCCTGGTGCCCGGGTTCGAAGCGCCGGTCAACCTGGCCTACTCCAGCCGGAACCGCAGCGCGGCCGTCCGGATCCCCATGTACTCGTCTTCGCCCAAGGCCAAGCGCATAGAGTTCCGGACGCCGGATCCGTCCAGCAACGGCTATCTGGCTTTCTCGGCAATGCTCATGGCCGTCATTGACGGCATCGAAAATAAGATCGACCCCGGCGATCCGCTGGACAAGAACATCTATGATTTGCCGCCGGAAGAGCTGGCTGAAATCGAGTCCGCTCCGGGTTCGCTCGATGAAGCCCTGAATGCCCTGGCGGAAGACCACGAATTCCTGCTCAAAGGCGATGTCTTCACCAAGGATGTCATCGATATGTGGATCGACTATAAAATGGAAAACGAAGTAAATCCTGTCAAGCTGCGCCCACACCCCCACGAGTTCTTTCTCTACTACGATATCTAAATGCAGCGTCCACTGTCGCCCCGGCCCACAGAGCCGGGGCGACCTGCTCACCATAGATAGCGGCACACATCCCGGGGATAACGCCAGGCTTTTTAGATAGCCTCTAGACAAGCAGAAAACGCTTGACAAGGCTACGCGACCGGGTTATGGCAGAGCAGACTTAAGGAAAACAAGGACTATCATGAACGCATTTTGGACCGGCTGCCGCATCTATTTTTATTTTAGGTATTATTTTTTTGGTACCGGTCTGCCTGGTGTGTGCTGATAGTTAACTTCAAACAAGTAAAAAGCCGCGGGCAGATCGAATGCCCGCGGCTTTTTTATTTTTGGCCGCCGACATGACAAGCTGACCGGAGACTTTTTGCTGAAAGGAAAGGTAATGAAGTCAACTGAGGACTTGCGTGTAGAGGGCTACCAGCCCCTGATGACACCGGCAGACCTGGCCGCGGAACTTCCCATCACGGAAACCGTAAATCGCACGGTCATCACCGGCCGAGAATCCATCCAGAACATTCTGACCGGCAAAGATCGTCGCATGCTGGTCATCGTCGGCCCCTGCTCCATACACGACAAGAAGGCGGCTTTCGATTACGCCGAGCGCCTGGCTGAATTGAGCCGAGAGGTAGGCGAGACCCTGCAGGTGGTGATGCGGGTGTACTTCGAGAAGCCCCGTACGACGGTCGGCTGGAAAGGACTGATCAACGACCCTCATCTCGACGGCACCTGCGACATGGGTTGCGGCCTGCAAGAGGCGCGTAAAATCCTCCTGGAAATCGGCGAAATGGGCCTGCCGACCGCCACGGAAATGCTCGAAACCATCACACCCCAGTATGTGGCGGATCTGGTCAGCTGGGCCTGCATAGGCGCCCGTACCACCGAATCCCAGACCCACCGGGAAATGGCTAGCGGTCTCTCCATGCCGGTCGGATTCAAAAACGGCACCGACGGCAGCTTGTCGGCAGCCATCAACGCCATGGTCGCTTCGCGTCAGCGTCAGAGCTTCTTAGGTATCGACCATGACGGCCGCACCTGCATTATCCAAACATCCGGCAACGAATGGGGCCACCTGGTCGTCCGGGGCGGCAAGCGCCCGAACTATGACCCCATTAGCGTGGAAGAGGCCCGGCTGAACTTGATCGAAAAGGAATTACCGGAGGCCCTGGTGGTGGACTGTTCACATGCCAACTCCATGAAAAAATACCAGGGTCAGGCCATCGTCTGGAAAAGTGTGATCGACCAGCGCCTGGCGGGTAACACCTCCCTGGTCGGTTTGATGCTGGAAAGCAATATTTTCGAGGGCAATCAAAAGTATTCTTCGGATCCAGCTTCCCTGAAATACGGGGTGTCCATCACCGATGAGTGCATATCCTGGGAGACGACCGCAGAACTTCTACGCAGTGCCCATGCTAATTTGAAAGGGAAGTTGTGATGATTTCCGACCGCCAAGAAAGGCCGGACCCGCTGCTGGCCACCCGCATTGGAGATTTACGCAACGCCATTGACGACATTGACGACCGTCTGTTGGCCCTGATCAATGATCGCCTGAAACTGGCCGCCCGCATTGGCTCCATCAAACAAGTCGCCGGCAATCCGGTTAAAGACCGGGCCCGGGAAAAACATATTATCGACCGCTTGCAGGCCGCGAACAACGGTCCGATTGACAACGATCTCCTTTCCCGTGTATTTGCAGATATCATAAGGGCATCGTGCTTTTTGCAAAATAACAACCGTCACGAGACTGAAAGCAAATATGATGAATAGCGCTGCCGACACCAATACAGCCCTGTATTGCGTCCTTGGAGATCCCGTGGCCCACAGCCTGAGCCCGGTTATGCTCAATCGCGCCTTTGCCCACCATGGTCTGAATGCCGTCTACCTGGCCTTTCGAGTAACGAACCTGAAAGCCGCCATTGGCGGACTGCGGGCGCTGGACATAAGGGGCGCAAGTATAACCCTGCCGCATAAATCCCGGGTGATGGCCTACCTGGATGACATCGATCCGGTCGCGGCAAAAATCGGGGCGGTCAACACTATCATCAATAACAACGGTCGGCTGATCGGTAAAAATTCAGACGTTACCGGCGCACTCGACGCCTTACGGGCCGAAACCGAACTGGCCGCCCGAAAAGTCCTGATCATCGGTGCCGGTGGCGCTGCCCGGGCGATTGGGTACGGGGTTCACACAGCCGGTGCCCGCGTCACCATTACCAACCGCAGCCCGCAGACCGGGTCCGACCTGGCCACCGATCTGGAGGTAGACTTTCTGCCTCTGGCGGAAATATCCACCGGCAGCTTTGACATCCTGATCAACACCACCCCGGTTGGAATGCATCCAGATGTGGAAGCTGTACCGATTCCCAGCGGCATCCTCTCCCCCGGTATGTTGGTAATGGATATCATTTATAATCCCCTGGAAACCACATTGTTAAAAACAGCTGCCCGCACAGGCTGCCGGACCATCGATGGTGTAGCCATGTTCATCAACCAGGGAGCCCGGCAGTTTGAATGGTGGACCGGCCGCAAAGCCCCTGTGGACATAATGCGCCAGGCGGTTATTGAGAATCTTCAGGAGTCCAGATAAACCATGTATGCAGTCCGCGCAGAACCCATCCGGAACCTGAGCGTCGCGGTGCCCGGATCGAAGAGCTACACCCATCGGATCTTTATCGCAGCCGCCCTGGCAAACGGTGCCAGCACGGTTTCAAATGCGCTAGACAGCGAAGACACCCGCTTGACCTTGCAGGCTCTTGAACAGATGGGAGCCCGGGTGGAACGATCTGCCGCCATCGTGATTGACGGTTTCAACGGTCGACCGGCCCCCTGCGCAGACCCTTTATACCTGGGCAACTCGGGGACCTCGATCCGCCTGCTCACCGGGATTGCAGCCCTGGGAGTCGGCCGCTATCGGTTGACCGGTACCGAACGTATGGGGCAACGGCCCATAGCCGATCTTTTAGAAGGCCTGTCTCAAATCGGCGTGGCCGCTCGCAGTGAACTGAATAACGGCTGCCCGCCCCTGGAGATAGAAGGCGGCACGATCTCCGGGCAGCGCTTGCAGATTGCCTGCCGGGAAAGTAGCCAATACCTATCGTCCCTGCTGCTGCTGGCGCCTTGTACACGACAGGGCCTGGATATCACGGTTGTAGGTGATCCGGTGTCTAAACCTTACATCGACATGACGGTCACGATCATGGAGCGATTCGGCATTGAAGTCAGGCGCGAGGATTATCGTCGCTTCACAGTGGCCGGCGGTCAACGCTACCGGCCCAGCACCTATGTCGTTGAGCCCGATTGTTCCCAGGCTAGTTACTTTTGGGGAGCAGCCGCCATCAGCGGTGCATCGATCAAAGTCAAAGCGATCAACCAGGAAAGCGGACAGGGTGACCTGCGGTTGGTACAGGTACTGGCCGAGATGGGCTGCAAGGTGGTCTATGAAAAAGACGGCATCACCCTCACCGGCAAGGCGCTGCACGGCATTACCGTGGATATGGGCGATATGCCGGACATGGTGCCGACCCTGGCGGTGGTGGCCGCCTATGCCCAGGGGCAAACCGTAATACGCAACGTGGCCCACCTGCACGGCAAGGAAAGCGACCGGCTGCAGGCCATGGCCGCCGAGTTGTCTAAAATGGGGATTGACGCGCGCAGTGGCGATTCCGATTTGGTAATCACCGGGGGACAGCCGCAAGGTGCTGAAATCGAAACCTATGATGACCACCGAATTGCCATGAGTTTTGCGGTAGCCGGACTCAAGGCCCCCGGCACGATCATCCGCAATCCCGGTTGCGTGGCTAAATCTTTCCCCCGTTTTTGGGAAGTACTGGAAACACTGTATGCCCGCTAAAGGAGACAATATCTACCTGGTCGGGTACCGCTGCACCGGCAAGACCACGGTTGGCCATATCTTGGCCGGGCGGCTTGGCCGGACATTTTACGACACGGATACCGAAATTGTCGCCGGGGAAAATCGCAGCATCACCCAGATTGTGGCTGATCGGGGCTGGTCCTATTTCCGGAAGCTTGAAGAAAAGTGTCTGCAGCACCTGGCCGGGCAAACCACGCTGGTGGTAGCTACCGGTGGCGGCATTGTATTGAATCCAGCCAATATCAAGCGCATGCAAAGCAGTGGAACGGTCATCTGGCTGACAGCCCGGCCGGAAACGATTCAGGCAAGGCTGTCCCGGGATCCAGCCACGGCGGACTCACGGCCGGCGCTAACCGATCAGTCAGAAGACCGGGAAGTCGTCGCTACCCTGGAAGCCCGGCAAGGACTGTACGACCAGGCGGCCAATTTTACATTGGCAACCGATACGGCCGGACCGAATGAAATCGCAGCGGATATCTTAAACCTGATTTAGTGATTGTGCAGCCAGGCCGCACAGGCACTTTGGGAGGAAGGCATTATGTCAAGTACCATAGGATCCCTCTTCAAAGTAACGACCTTCGGGGAGTCCCACGGTCAGGGCATCGGGGCGGTCATTGACGGCTGCCCTCCCAGACTGCCCTTGAGTGAAACCGATATTCAGCCGCAGCTTGACCGGCGCCGCCCGGGGCAAAGCCACCTCACTACCCCGCGCAAGGAGTCCGATACGGTCTCCATCCTGTCAGGGGTTGAAAACGGTTTGACCCTGGGGACGCCCATCGGGCTGTTCATCCCCAACAGCGACCAGTATCCCAAGGACTATGGCCACATGGGAAACATCCCGCGCCCTTCCCACGCAGATTACACCTACCAGCAGAAGTACGGCATCCGGGCCAGCAGCGGCGGTGGTCGGTCCAGCGCTCGTGAAACCGCCGCCCGGGTCGCGGCCGGGGCGGTAGCCGAAAAACTTTTACACGCTGTTTTCGGAATTGAAATCGTCGCCTGGGTTGCCAGTGTCGGCGACCACGAAATCCCTCCCGTGGATTCCCTGGAAATACAGCGGACCGCGGTCGATACCTCGCGGGTGCGTTGCCCCGAACCTGACACCGCCAACCGGATCGAGCAGGAAATTCTCGTCGCCAAAGAGGAGGGCGACTCCCTGGGAGGCACGATCGGTTGTGTCTGCCGCCAAATCCCGGCCGGATGGGGCGAACCGGTTTTCGAAAAGATGGAAGCGGTCCTGGCGGGAGCCATGTTGTCGATTCCGGCTACCAAAGGGTTTGAAATCGGATCCGGATTTGCCGGTACCCGTATGCGGGGCAGCCGTCACAATGATCCCTTTATCACAAAACCCCACGGGCTGGGTACTGTCACGAACCATAGCGGCGGTGTCCAGGGTGGAATCTCCAACGGTGAGCCTATTCTCTTCAAAGTTGCCTTCAAGCCGGTGGCCACGATCGGCAAACCACAGGATACCGTTGATTTTGACGGCAATCCGGTAACGCTGGAAGCCCGGGGGCGCCATGATCCCTGCGTTCTACCGCGGGCTGTTCCAATTGTAGAAAGCATGGCCGCCCTTGTCCTGGCCGATCTGGCCTTGCGGCAGAAAGCGAGAGGATAATGGAGGTTGCTGCCCGCAGCATCAATATCGAACCATCCCGGACCGCCCATTTTGCAAACCTGGTGGCTGAGATGCACGCGGCCGGAGAAAGGGTCATCAATCTGGCTATCGGGGAATCGCACAACCCGGTGGCCCCCGAGATTATAAGCGCCACGCAGGAGGCCCTGGAGGCCGGCCATACCCGTTATTCCGCCGTTCCCGGCCTGCAACCGCTTCGCTCCGAACTGGCCGCCCCCCTCCCGTACCACCAGGCGGACAATATCATTATCACCAATGGTTCCAAACAGGCCCTTTTCAGTATCTTCCAGGTGATCTGCAACCCGGGGGATGAAGTCGTGATTCCACTTCCTTGTTGGGTGAGTTTTCCGGAACAGGTAAAGCTGGCCGGCGGCCACCCGATTATGGTACCCACCGTCAATCACCAACTGGATCTGGCTGCCCTGGAAGCAGCCGTTGGCCCCCGCTGCCGGGCCATATTGATTAATTCACCCAATAACCCGACCGGGGCCGTCTATCCGCAACAGGACCTGGAACAAGTCGCCGCTCTGGCGCGGGAGCGGGATCTCTTCGTGGTGAGTGATGAGGCTTACGGGGACTTTTTGTACGATAATAAACCATTCAACAGCCTGTCCCGGCTTGCGAACCTCGCGGACCGGCTCATTGTCACCGGTAGTTTCTCTAAAAGTTTCAATATGACCGGTTTCCGCGTTGGATACGCCATCGGCCCGCAAGCCGTCATCCGGGCCCTAACGGACCTGCAAAGCCACTTGGCCGGAAACGTCTGTACTTTTGCCCAGCATGGTGCCCTGGCCGCCCTGCAATATCGCCGGGGACCTGATCGGCGGATGGTCGCCGCCCTTCAGAAAAAGCGGGACGCGGCCTACCAACTGGTCCGTAATTGGTCTGACTGCATCAAACCCAGCGGTGCTTTTTACCTGTTCCCAGACATCAGTGAAAAGTTGCAGAACGGACAGACCGCCACTGATTTGGCCATTAAATTGCTGACCCAAGCCAAAGTAGCAGTCATGCCGGGAGAGGCTTTTGGCGTGGACAATCACCTGCGGATCGCCTTTGCGGTATCAGATGAAGACTTGGCGACCGGTTTTGAACGTATCGGGAACTTATTATGATTGGATTGATTGGATTTGGGCGATTTGGAAAGCTGACCATCGAACACCTTTCCGGCACTTGCAAGATGGTAGCCTACGATTCCGGCGGCAAAGCGGAATTGATCCAGGCGGCCGGGGCCGAACCGGTATCGTTCGCCGAGGCTTGCAGCCAGGAGATTGTACTGCTCTGTATGCCCATCTCGGCCATGCCCGCCACCCTGGAAAAGGTTGCCCCGCTGCTCACCCATCCCGAGGCCCTGGTGGTCGATGTTTGTTCGGTTAAAACCCTGCCCGTCAAATGGATGCGGTCCAAACTGCCCGCAACGGTTTCCCTGCTTGCGACCCACCCCATGTTCGGGCCGGACAGCGCGCGAGATTCACTGCAGGGCCACAAGATTGTCCTCTGCCCGGAAAGAATTGACCGCGACCGGTACCAAAAGATTGCCGCCCGGCTGGAATCCCTGGGGTTGGTGGTGATCGAATCCACCCCGGAAAATCACGATCGCCAGATTGCTGTCAGCCTGGCCCTGACCCATTTTATTGGCCGGTCGTTATCCAGTTTTGGGGCGGAAGACCTCAGCATCGATACGGAGGGTTATAAACGACTGCTGCATATCCTGGAGGTGGTGGAAAACGATACCTGGCAACTTTTTGAAGACATGCATCGGTTCAATCCTTTTGCTGCTGAATCCCGCCGTGAATTTATGAACGCGATGCAAACCATTGAAACGCATCTCATCTCTAAAGAAGAATAATCGAATTTCAATAGGTTATCTCAAAAATAGGACATTGGCTCCCGTAAAAATCACGCGGGATCTGCGACAATTCAAGGCAACCTAAAATAAAAAGCGGCCGCAACTTGCGGCCGCTGAATGTTGACGTTCCGACGCCTGATCAGGTCATATCTTGTAAATTATCCGTTCATCCGTGATGATAATATCCACATGTTTATCGTGGGATTCCATGGGGACCTGGGGCGCCATTTGCGCCTCCATGGTCAGCGCCACTTTGCGGGTGGTCACCGGTAGATCCGGGATGAGCCGGTCGTAGTAGCCCTCGCCGGTACCCAGGCGGCAGCCTTTTTCGTCGAAAGCAATCCCCGGTATGATGGCGATGTCAATACACTCGATGGGTACGACCTTGCAATTATTCGGGTCCGGCTCAAGGATCCCGTGCGGGCCCGGCACCAGGTCGTTCTCGGCATTGTCCACTTTCATCAAGGTAGCTGCGCCTGTCTCGGCACTAAAAACCGGCAGAATTACCATCTTCCCGAAATCATAACATTTTTTTATAATTTTATCGGTTGCCACCTCCCCTGGGGTGTCGATATAGAGCAAAACAATGGTCGCTTCTAAAAAATTGGCGAATTCAAAGAGCCTGTTTTCAATGGCAGCACCCTTTTGTACAATTTCTTCCTCCGGCAGTTTTTCAATGGTCTCCACCATGTTTCTGCGCATCTCGCTCTTTGCTTCCCGAATTTCCTCCATACAGATCTCCCAGGCCAGAAAGTGTAGTTAGCCGAACAAAGTCAACTTGCATTAATCATTGACTAAATAAACAGTCCATACTACAGACTTGCAATGAAATCAGCACCAGCACCAGCGGGTCTGTGACCTCTTTCAGGGCGATTCAATCATGGTTCTTCCGACCATAACCCTGTGGCTGATCCATGCACTAAATAGATAATATAAGGATTATTATGCTCGAAATCAAGTTCGTAAGGCAAAATTTAACGGAAGTTGAAAACGCCCTGGCGGCTCGGGGAGAAAAGGCGGATCTGGAAGCTTTTCGGGACGCAGATCAGAAAAGAAGGGATTACCTGCAGCAGGCCGAAACCCTGCGTCACAAACGCAACGTCGTTTCCGAGCAGGTTGCCAAGATGAAAAAAGAGGGTGAAAACGCCGATGATATTGTCGCTGAAATGCGCACCGTTTCCGCCCAGATCAAAGAACTCGATAAAAAGCTGTCCGCCAACGAGGAAATCGTAAAGTCCATTTTAATGGGTATACCCAATATCCCGCATAACACCGTTCCGGTAGGCAAAGACGAAAATGATAATCCGGTAGCGCGAAAAATCGGCACACCGCCGGAATTTGATTTTGAGCCACTACCCCACTGGGACATCGGCACCCGCCTGAACATTTTCGATTTTGACCGGGCCGCCAAAATTACCGGTGCCCGCTTCCCGCTCTACATAGGCGCCGGTGCCCGGCTGGAAAGGGCCCTGATCAGTTTCATGCTGGACCTGCATACCACCCGGCATGGCTACACTGAAATCCTGCCGCCCTTCATGGTCAATCGCACCACGATGACAGGCACCGGGCAACTACCTAAATTTGAAGAAGACCTGTTCAAGCTCGACGGCTGGGACTACTACCTCATTCCGACAGCTGAAGTTCCGGTAACGAATATATACCAAGGCGAAACCATCGACGGTACTCAGCTGCCGATTCGTTACACCGCCTTTACACCGTGTTTTCGCTCAGAGGCGGGGTCTTATGGAAAAGACACCCGCGGTCTGATTCGACAGCATCAGTTCAACAAGGTGGAGCTGGTCAATTTCACGACTCCGGAATCCTCCTACGCTGAGCTCGAAACCCTGACGGCGTGCGCCGAGCGCGTTTTGGAGCTGCTCGAACTACCTTATCAGGTTATCACCCTGTGCACCGGCGATCTGGGTTTTTCCGCCGCGAAAACCTATGATCTTGAAGTCTGGATGCCATCCCAGAATGTCTACCGGGAAATCTCATCCTGCAGCAATTTTGAGGACTTCCAGGCCAGACGCGCCGGCATTCGCTTCAAAACCAAAGGCCAAAAAGGCTCCCGGTTGGTCCACACTTTAAACGGCAGCGGGCTTGCCGTGGGACGCACCGTAGCCGCCATTCTGGAAAACAACCAGCAGGCGGACGGTTCGGTCATTATCCCGGAAGCATTGAGACCATATATGCAGGGGCTGGAAAGGTTGACGCCATGAAGCCCGGCCAAGTCCCGGACGATATCAAAGACCGCATCGTGCCGTCACCCGGTGGACGCCTCAGTTACCACTGCCTGGGCTGCGACCTGACAGCCGGTATCGATAGGCTTTTGTATACTTGCCCCGATTGCGGCGACGTTCTGCTTATCTGTAACGAAAACGAAGCCGACTACCGGCAGACTGCGGGGGACGTCTGGCATCGAATTTTCGATTACCGTAAAATGCTGACGATCCCGGCTCTGAAAGGCATTTACCGGTATCACGAGTTTATCGGTCCTATTATGCCTCTGGACGCCGTAGTGTATCTGGGAGAAGGGCACACCCCGGTGGTAGAGGCCAATGCGGTGCTCCAGGAACTGGCCGGCATTCGCTTCTATTATAAAAATGACGGGCAAAATCCCAGCGCCTCCTTTAAGGACAGAGGCATGGCCAGTGCGCTGAGCTACATAAACTATCTGATCGCGAACGATCTCGTGTCGGATGTGCTGGCAATCTGTGCATCCACCGGCGACACGTCTGCCGCGGCGGCCCTTTACGCCGCCTACCTCGCGCCCCACATAAAATCAGCGGTCCTCCTGCCGCACAAAAAGGTTACCCCCCAGCAACTATCCCAACCGCTGGGCAGCGGTGCGGCGGTTTTCGAGATTCCTGGTGTTTTCGATGACTGCATGAAAGTGGTTGAGCATCTCTCCGACACCTACAACGTGGCGCTCTTGAACTCGAAAAACGCCTGGCGCATCCTGGGGCAAGAATCGTATTCCTACGAAATCGCCCAGGAGTTTGAATATGAATTGGCCGACAAAGCTGTAGTCGTACCCATTGGCAATGCCGGCAACATCACGGCTGTTATGAGTGGGTTCATCAAATTCTATAACGCCGGTATCATTGAGGCCCTGCCCAAGATCATCGGGGTCCAATCCGAACATGCCAACCCGGTTTTCACCTATTACCAGGAACCCGATGCTCAAAAGCGTCAATTCATACCCATGGCGGCCCAGCCCAGTGTGGCCCAGGCGGCTATGATCGGCAACCCGGTGTCCATGCCCCGGGTCATCCACCTGGTCACACGCTATAACCAATTTGCCGGTGAACAGCGGGTTTTCTTTGTCGAGGTGACCGAGCAGGAGATTATGGATTGGGAACTGACCGCCAATCGCAACGGTCATATTGCCTGTACCCATGGGGGCGAATGCCTGGCCGGGCTGGCCAGGGCCGTGAAAACACAGGTTTTGGATTCGAAAGAGACAGCCATAATTGATTCCACGGCCCATGCTTTAAAATTTTCAGGGTTTCAGGATATGTACTTTGAAGGTACGCTGCCGCCGGAATACGGGGTGACGCCCAAACCGGAGCTGGTGAACAAACCGGTACTGATTCGACCCGCGGAAGTGCCACGCTTTCCCACTCATCAGCAGCCGCTCGCCGGGAAAGAACTGGCCCTGTTCATTAAGAAAACCGCCGAAGATATTGCCGACCGCATCGGTCTGGAAAAACGCCGGTCTTAACCGGCCCCATAAAATGCGCATACGAATCATCATGGCCCCTATGGACTTTACCAAATTTCGCAGCCGCTGCCTGGTATCAGGGTTACTGGCCCTGGCGCTGGTAGGCCTGACCTGCGCGCTACCGCTTCAGGTCCAGGGGTCCTTCCTCTATAAAAACTATGTCATCAAGGAGGATGTGGGCTGGGAAATTCTCTGCGCGCCCTACACGGTAGAACCAAACGACTGGGTCCTCAAAATATTCAAGCTGCGCGGAGAGATTGCCCGGAAAGACTGGACCCATTTTCTACGAATATTCAAGCGCATCAATCCCCATATAAAAAATATTGACCGCATTCGTCCCGGGCAGCAGATTTACATCCCCTTGCGACGCCTCCGGGAACGCCCGGTACCGGAAAAAACCGCCGGTATCGTGACCATCCCGTTCGTGGATCTTTCACGCAGTAGCGGCCAGACACCGCCGGCCAATAGCTATAGGGTTCAAAGAGGTGACACGGTATCCAAGCTGCTGGCCGGGCAATTCGGCCGCTACGGTTCGAAGTCCTACAAGGAAGCCGTCGCTCTCTTTAGGCAGTTGAATCCGCACGTTAAGGATATTGACCTCATATTTACAAACCAGACCATCTTTTTACCCAACAGTCTCCAGCCGCCGCAGGCTCCGGCCACGCTTGCCCTGGCTGGTAAAACCAGCAAATCGCCCTACCCGCAAGCGGCTGCAGATCTGGAAAAGGAGACGGCTGGCTCCGGCCCCCGGCGCCCGGCTAAACCGATGATTCCGCCCCTGGCTGAAGCAGCCGCCATCCTGGATGCAAAATTGCTGGACAACGGCAAGTACTATTTCCCGCGCTCCGATCAGGAAGATCTCGAGCTGAACCTTTCGAATAACCCGGTTCTGGAAATGTCCGACGGCGGTCGGGTCATGCTCGCGGACAAACAGCAATTGTCCCCCCAGGACCTGGAAACCGTCCAATCAAAATGGAAAACCTTCACTCAGGTGAATATTCCGGATGGTGCTCCGGTAGAGGAAATTCTGAATACCGTTCTCTCGGCGATCCATAAATCAGATCAGACGCCAAGTCTTTCCTTTTCCGCCGGCGGCGCCGAAATCACCATCCGGGCCAAGTGGATCGTGAAAGGGGCCGGAACCGAGATGAACCCGGTCCGCAACATCTGTATTTCCTTTATTAGGCATCCCGACGAGCGCACCCCGACCGGGATTGTCCGCTTTCTCGAGCACCACGGTATCCGGCTAAAAGAGGTCTTCCGCGGTTCGAAATCATCTTCGTTTTCCAGCCCGGCGCCCCATACCGGTACCCCGGCAAAACCCGGTAAAAACGGTCCGGGCTTCCGGCCGTCGTTCGTTTGTGAAGGATCTAATGCGCGCCATGCGGTTTGCTTATACCGAGAATGTCACCATTACCTTTCCGTATGCCGGCACCGAGATTAAGGCCCTTTCAAACCTGGTGACCACTCCGGAAGGCGATCCGGTCTTTGTGGATTACGGCGACCTGTTCGGAGACGCCTTCCTGACCATCCAAAAATCCGGTTTCAACATCATCCAGATCAACCACCGGGATACACCCCGCAAGATCACCACCAAACTGGCCGGAGCCTTGGGCCCGGAATGGTTCCGCAATCCAGCCTTTCTGGCGGCCAAAAGACCGGCGCAGTTCAACACCGAATTCGTCATCCAGGGCTACCTGACCGAAGACCTACCTGACAGTCTACGCATGCTTCTGACGTTCACGCCTATAGACAGGGCCCTCGTAAACATGTTAAATGAACGCAATATTCGGATTATCGTCCTCCCGGGGGATGCGGGATGACGCCAAGCAGACGGCTTGGTTCAAACAGAGGCTATCTCAAAAATAGGATTTTGGTGCAAGATCAAGGCGGCCGCGAGGTTCCAACCGGAGATGCCAGCGGAGCCAATGCCTATCGTGGTAAATACTCAAGTATTTCGAGGATAGCGCTATCGGTTGCGCCTTACGGCTTGAAACCCGGCACTCCGTGCCGGAACCGAGCGCCCAACGCCGAGATTGGGCCAAAAACATTTTTGAGATAGACTCTAGATACCGGAAAGACCGGTTCGAAGACGAGGTAACGATTCATGCATAGTCATCATCGCTCAGTACTGCTTTTACTGGTCACCCTGCTCAGTGTGATTGCCTGCACCACCTCCCAGGAAAAACAGATAAAACGGGCCACCGCCTACCGGGAACTCGGTGAAATATATATGGCTGAAGGGCAGTTCACCCTGGCCCTGCAGGAACTGCTCAAGGCTGAAAAATTAGATCCTGAAAATGCGCTCATCCACAACGACCTGGGTTTGGTGTACATGCTGAAGGATCGGATGGATCTTTCGGTCAAGCATTTTAAACGAGCGATTGCCATCGATTCCGACTACGCCGAAGCCATCAACAACCTGGCAACGGCACTTCTCAAAAACGAAGAGTGGGACGAAGCAATCGTCTATCTCATCAACCTGACTGCCAACCTGGTATACGCCACACCCCAATACGCGTATCTCAATCTCGGCTATGCTTATTTCCAAAAGAAAAATTTCGCTCAGGCGGAAAAATATTATAAACAGGCCATCAAACACTACGAAGACGGCTTTCCGAAAGACATTTCGTATGTCAAAGCCTTGGGTGGTCTGGGTCGAACCTATACAGCTACCGGTAAACTAGCGCAGGCCCTGGCCACGTTCGGGCGTGCCATCAAATCGGCACCCAACTACGCCGACACCTATTTTTACATGGCGGAAACCTACGAGAAAGCAGGGCGCTCTCAGGACGCCAAGATGGCCTACTTGAAAGTCATCGATGTCGCCCCGGACTCAGAGATAGCAAACAAAGCGGCGCGCGCAGCCCTTAAACTTCAGTAACCGGCCGCGTCATCTGCATTTCGAGACACGGCTACCCGGTCCGGCAGCGAGTACCTCTTACCCAATCCCTTATTGCAGACAACCCTGGCGATATCCATGCCGGGTAGCATGTTCGTTGGAAGATAACCAGGAAAAAGCGCTCTTAGATATCTTGAGCGCACCGAGTCAACTGCCCCGTCCGGTTGGCAACGTCCACCTCGCAAAAGAAAACGCCGGAAGCCAACACTCTTCCGGCGTTTTCGGTACAACTGGTGAGCAGGTGAAACTTAGCGGTTTTAGTCCAGCTTGACAATCTTCGGGGTAATAGATATCAACAATTCATTTTTGGATTTATCTGATGCTCTCGAGCCGAACAGCCATCCCAGCCTAGGAATCTTACGTAGTCCCGGGATGCCATCTTCACCAGTGGTGTCGGTGGTTTTGGTCACACCGCCGATAACGATCGTGTCGCCATCGTTTACCAACAGCTCCGTATTGGCTTCATTTACCGTGAAGGAAAAATTTGAGCCAACCAGAGCGCCGAGGTCATTCTTTGTAATTTTAATCACCATGGAAACGCGCCCGTCCATCGTGACGTGCGGCGTAACGGTCAGTTCCAGCACGATGTCTTTGAACTCGGTGGTTGAGTTTCCATCGGCGTCGAGTTTGTTGATTGGATAACTGACCCCCTGTTTGATGGTGGCCGGTTTATTATCCAGCGTCAGCACCTTGGGCGAGGAGATGGTTTTACTTTCACCCTCTTCTTCCAGCGCGTTGATCTTGGCATTCAGTGTCGCGGGCGTGCCCGACACCTTGTTCCAGGTAACATCGAAAAGCGATTTGGAAGCGCTTTTCGGAAAGTTCGAGGTAAAGGCGTAATTCTGATTATTCCCGTCATGCTGGGTAATCGGACCAACCGAAGCGGTTAGAACGGTGCCCAGCTCTTTTTTGAAGGTGTTGGTCGCTTCAACCACCCGGGCTTCTATGAGTACCTGGGCCGTAACAATATCCAGCTTGCTTACCAGGATCTTCGCCTCTTCTACTTTGGCCGCCACATCTTTGATGATAATCTGGTTCGTGGCCGTATGGACACTCAAGGTACCCCGGCCTTCCGTGATAATATTCTGTAAATGCGGCAAGATATCCGCCGTGGCATCCGAATAGTTGATCGGGATGTAGGCCGTGACCAGTGGTTCCAAAGCCTTTTCGGCTTCACGCGACCGCTGAGCTGCCTCCAGGGCCGCCTGGCGCAAAGTTTCTTCCTGCTGAAGGGTGGTCAGCGTGGCAATCCGCACAATGTCATCTTCGTAGACCATACCCAGTGAATTCATCCTGAGTATCAAATCGAGAACCTGGTCCCAGGGGACCGGTTTTCTGAGCGTCAGCGTAACTCTACCGGTAACGTCTTTGTCGATAGCGTAATTCTTTCCGCTGACTTCTCTTAAAATTCTAAATACGTTTTTGATATCGGTTTCATAGAAGTCTAGCGCAATTTTTTCACCGGTGTATTTCCTGGTAGCGACCCCGGTTCTGAGCGGAGACTCCTGAATGGCCGCCTCTCCGGGTTCCTCAACGGGTTCCCCGGCAGGTGCCACCTCGGCTTCTTTGGGAGCTACCGCCACGGCGGGTTCTTCAACTAAGCCTGCCTGTTCGGCTTGCGCAATAACCTTCTGCCAGCTGGGCAGCTCGGCCTCGTCCACCGGTTTGGGTGGTACCGTGGATGGATCAAAATGCACGAAAAGGATATCATCGACCTGTTCCACATAATAAGGTACCGATTCGCGCAGTTCGAAAGTGATCACGCTTGTGTCCTGCATGGCCGCGGTCTGGACCGGCATAATCCGGTCAACCGCGCTTTCAAACCGGGTGGTGATCAGTGGTCTTTGCCGGTACCCAGGCAGATTGGCATGAAACATCCGCAGTTGCAGCTTCAGGTCACCTATTTTTTCCATCTGATAAGTGATCGGTCTGGTGGTTCCCAGGATGACCGTGGACTTCCCGTTTTCCTCACTGGAAAAATCAATCCGGTTTATCCAGGCCGGTTTCTGGGCTGAAGCGGCCGGTTTGGGCGGCTCAGATGCCGCAACCGCTGTAGCGGTGGCTTCCAGCGGCATCTGCTCACTTTCCATGGCACTACTTTCCATGCTCGCAGCCGCACCGGTTCCCACTTTCACGAGAAGCCCCATTTCAACTGTATCGGCAGTGAAATCTTCGAGAAGTGCATCTTTGGTGTCAATGACCACCCGCAGTTTATCCGGGCTCTTATAGTGACGAACCCGTCGAACACTTTCGCTGTTGACCAGGATGGTCTGTTCTTTGTCATGGGCGCTGTTCACCCCGTACATGTCAACCACGATACGGGCCGGATTTTTAATGGTAAAGGCATCAAAATCTTTGATGGCACCGTCTGCATTGATGCTGATGGCAACCCCGTCCGCATCCTCTTCCGTATCGATTCCGGTCAGCAAGGTAGCAGCCACCCACATCTCTCCGGCCGTCGCGGGTGCAGCTTCTTCGGCCGCAGCCTGCATCTGGGCTTCGGCAGGTTCTGCGGTGGAGACCGCTTCTGTGGCCGGCATATCTGCTGCCATCTTGGCAAAGGAAACTTGCAGGTCCAACCCCTCCCGGCTGACATCATAGGCCATATCGCTTTTTAGCAGTATCCCGATCCGGCTGGTATGCCCCTTACCGGTCAGTTCCGTGGCTCGGACTGACTCAATGACCTCACTGCCAGTGGCCAGACTAGGCTCGATACCCTCCAGAGCTGTATCCGGAAAGTAGAGTATGACGCCCGCCGGAAACGGCTGTTTCACCGACATATAGGTCAACACCTGGTTGCCGGTTATCCAGACGGAAACAGTTTCAGAATCCTCGGTGAATCTGACCTCGGTAATCTTCTTTAAGACTTTGCCCGGCTCAGCGACCTTGGGGCTGCCGGTTTCCTCATACGTGACGCATCCACCCAGCAGCAAAGCCAGCGAGATAAGCATGGCGCTTAACGTTTTAAGTCCCGTAGTTTTGCTCAATATTCGATCCATATCAGTTATCTCCAAGAGGCTTCTGAAGTTTTAATTGGTTCGCCTGGTCTTTATATTTACCCAAATAATTCTTTACTTTTTCCTGGATAAGTATTCTGTCACTCTGAATTTCGGTTACCTGACCATAATTGGTACCGATATAGGTCCCTTTCTGAATCACATAACCCTTACCGGGCTGTTCTTGGACAATCGCCTTGTATCCGGAAGAAAACTTGATGACCCCCACCAACGTCAGTTGGGACAAGTCAATTTTCTCAAGGGGCGTCACCGGATCCCTATCGGGTTTATTGGGATCCTCTTCATCTTCGACAGTCGGTTGTTGCGGGGTCGCCTCTTTGAACGGGTTCTCAAAAGGATCAATTTTGCCCTCGGGTTTATATAATCGCGCCTGGTACCTACTTACCGCACCGGCGGCGGCATCCTTCTTGATGCCTTCCATGGTTTTTTGGATAGACGATTCGTCTGCGGCTGCTTTTTCCCCAGCTGCTGGCGCTGCTGCCGGTTGGGCCGCCTTGGCTGGTGCAGGGGCTGCCGGCTTTTTGGTCGGAGTGGGCTTGGGCGCAGTCGTCTGAATTTTGGTAGCAACGACTTCAGGTTGAGCAGGGGCGGTTTCTTCGTCTCCACCGCATCCGACTAAACCTAAGCAGAGGCAGAAGGAAGCAATTGCCAGGAAGCTTTTATGAATTTTGGATTTGTGCATGATATACCAATTGTATCCGGTTAAGATCCCGCTTGCTCAATGAATTTATAAGTGACTGCGGAGCAGCTGGTGTTTATTTCATTCATCTGGGTCGGTGCCATTATGATGTCCTTGATCGTCACAATTCGAGATAAAGCTGCTACCCGATCAAAAAACTCGGCGGTATTATGATATCCGCCCTTTACTTTTATTGACACGGGTATCTCCACATAAAATTGTTTGTTTGTCTCACCACCCGGCTGAAAAAGCTGAAGTTCGAGTCCCGCATCACCACCCGATTGAGAAACGCTGGTCAACAGTGATGGTATCTCGCGGCGCTCAGGCAAAGCCTTGCTAGCCGCCTGAAATTTCTCCTCCTCGGCTTTCATTTGAGCTCTGAGCTTGGGTAACTTGGCAGCATTTCTTTTGGCAACGACAAGTTTATTGGACAGGTCCTCAAGCTCGGTTTCAAGTTGGCCTTTTGTTTCCCACTTTGGCAAATACAAAAACCATACGACCGTACCAATCAGCACCACAAATGTGACTACATATATCAATATCCTTTGAACGGTTGATAATTTCTCAACCTTTTCAAAGAAAGGGGCCAGTGCGTCCAGGTTCAGCTTTATCTTCTTCATTATTTCTGTGCCTTGTCTTCTTTCTTAAGCGGTTTCATTAAGGTTCGATCGAAGTTGATGCTAAAACTTTTGAAAAAAACACCCGCCTTCATCGCTTTTTGACTAGTTACCACCAGATTGACATTTTTGAACTGTTCTACTTTTTGGAGATTCGTCATAAAATCAGCCACCGTTTTATTGTCCATAGCGGTACCGCTGATTTTTACGCTACTGCCGGTGGCGTTAAAGTTCGAAAGCCACATTCGCCCAGGCACTATTACCTCCGTCATTTTGTCCAGCAGGCGAACCGCATCCTCCCGACTGGCATCGAGCTCCTCTATCACTTGCGTTTTCTGCTGCAAGATTTGTAGCCTCTTTTTTAGCTGCGCTATCTCCTTATTGATCGCCTGATATTTCTTGAGTTCATTCCTGGTACTGTTAACCGACTCCTCCAGCTCGAAGACTTGGTTCGCCAAAACCGAATTATAATAGAAAAGGGCTATGGCTAACAAGAAAACGGACAGGCTGAAGATAGAAATCTGCCGGCGGATGTTCTCTTTTTTGCGGGCTGCCCGAAAAGGCAGTAGGTTAATTCGTATCATTTGTCGTCAACTTCTCTTAATGACAGCCCCATGCAGATTGCCGCCTGCGGCGCCACCAGTTCAAGGTAAGAAGAATCGAGCCCACTTTCATCAACGATAAAGTTCTTAAATGGATTTACAATTTCAACATCTGTCGACGTTTCGGCCGCCAGTAAGCTTCTAAATTCAGCGATGTTGGCACCGCCACCGCTTAAAACGATCTTGTCGATCTGTTCATCCGGTTCGGTTGAGTAGAAGAAATCAAGGGCCCTTCTGATCTCCGAACACCAGTCCGAGACAACAGATGAAATAATTTCGCGCAGGTCTTCTGGTGATATACTGTCGGATTGATCACTTTGTTTGATCTGTTCCGCTTCTTCAGGCGTACAGTCGACCAGGGAGACAATCTTTTGATTGATCTGTCCACACCCCAAAGAAACATCCCGCATGAAAACCGAATTCGTCCCCTTTAGAATATTCAAAGAGGTTTTACTGGCTCCAATATCGATCAGAGCGACTATTTCTTCTTCAGGTTCATAGCTGAATTCAAAAATATTTTGCAGGGCAAAGGCATCCACGTCGATAAGACATGGATTCAATCCGGACAGCCGAATCAGGTTGATATATTCATCAATCATTTCTTTTTTGGCAGCAACTAACAATACGGCCATTTGGTTGGGATTATTTTCACTTTCCCCCAGGATCTGAAAATCAAGGTTTACATCGTTTATATCGAAGGGAATGTATTGCTCAGCTTCGAACTGGATGGTGTCCTGTAGTTGATCATCGGTCATCGTCTGCACCGTGATCTTTTTCACAATTACAGAATACCCCCCAATCGATATAGCGACATTCTGGTCCTTGAAGTTATACTCCTTAAACAGTTCCTTTATACTCGCTGAAGCTGCTTCCGGGTCTTTGATGGAACCCTCTTCGATGATGCCGTCGGCCAGTTCCACCATACCGAACCTTCTCAGGGTACGGCCCTTTTTGGTAATGACGACTTCACCGGCCTTGATCGACCGGGACCCGATATCCAATCCAATTAGATGACTTTTCTTTCCAAAAACCATTGTATTCTCTTAATCGTCCCCGAAGATTTTATTTTTGTCAGAAAGTTTCAAGTCCAAAGCCAGTAGGATTTTTCGCTTGGTCTCCATCCTGCAGGGCATCCCATTTTCTATCCTTGTAATCGTGATAGGCGAGACTTTTGCCTTCCTGGCAAGTTCGGCTTTGCTTACGAGGAGAGATTCTCTGATTTCTCTTAGTTTGCTCATGTTTGCTTTATTCCGGCCGTAAATTGAAGGTTTAATCAGCCTTGCCTCAGGATCGGGCGGTCGATGGAAATAACTTTCACAGTTATATAGCTTTTATCCGATATAAATGTAATTTTATCTGCTTGTCAAGAAAAATTATCGCTAATTATATATATATTATGTCAACTTACCTTATATTGTGTTTCTCGAAGGGCAAACCGTCATATGTAGTGTTTGCTTTTTTCATCAGCCCCAACTTATGTATCCCGACCAGTCCCATAAAAGGCGTCTGGGCCGCAGGATTCCGGCCGGCCACGGGGAGCTCTAAAACCCGCACCCAAAGCTTTGCTTGACTTTGCCCGCCCCATTACATATACGGTCAAACAAACCATCACGCCGGATCTACTGCATGGAAGAAACCGCCACCATACCAGCCGAAAAAACAAAACCTTTCCGGCTGGTAAAGTACTTTACCCTATCCAGTCTGATCGTGATATTCGTGGGCACCCTGGTACTGAGCGCATTTGACACCCACTTGGCTCGCAAAATGCAACTGCAGAAAAGCGAAGAATATGCCAAGCTATTAATCGAAAATCTGAATCATCAGATCTTCCTTCAGTTCATTCTGCCCGCCGTATTGAAATACAACCGCATTCAACTGAGCAACCCGGAGCAGTATAACCGCCTGGATCAGGTAGTCAGAAGCACCCTGCACAGTTTTAAAGTTGAGATGGTCAATATCTACGACATGCAAAGCACTATTTCTTATAGCTTCAACAAAAACATCGTTGGTCGGAAAGACATCCGCAGTTCTGGGTATAAGGAAGCGCTCGAGGGTAACTCCAGCTCGCGCCTGGTGCAACGGGGCAACTTTTTCGAGATCATGCTAGGCTTTCCCAAAGACAGCCACTTGATAACAATATCACCGCTACGGGCCGAAAAGCAAATATCCCGTCTGTCCGGACCGGTCCTGGGTGCCATCGAAATCAAGTTGGATTTAACGGAAGAGTACAAAACGATATTTAATTTTCAAATCAGGGTTATTTTTACCAGCGCAATTGTGATGATCGCCCTATTTTTGGTGTTGCTCCTGATCGTAAAAAAGGGCGAAGCCATCATTGAACGCCGAGCTCTGGAACGCTTGCGCCTGAAGGAACAACTGAATCGCGCCGAACATCTATCCTCACTGGGGGAGATGGTTGCCGCCGTCTCCCATGAGATCCGCAACCCGCTGGGCATTATCCTGAGTTCGACGGAATTGATGCAAAAAAAATTGGAGCCGGACGATCCGACCAATACACTCACCGGGATCATCATGGAAGAGGCCGGACGCTTGAATATGATCATTACTGATTTTCTAAATTTTGCTCGTCCGCGCACCCCCAATTTATCTCTCTGCCGGGTTGATCAGATCCTGGACAAGAATATCACCTTTCTCGCTCCTCAGGTTCAATCCCGGGGATACACCATTGAACGCCGGTTTGCCGATACACTACCGGAAATCTATGCTGATGCCGACATGCTCTACCAAGCTTTCTTAAACATCCTCATCAATGCGATGCAGGCCATGTCGGATGGTGGCAGGATTAAGGTAATGGTTGACAGTTTTGATAATATGGTAAAGGTATCCATAACAGATTCAGGCTCCGGCATATCTGAAGATATAAAAGAAAAAATATGGGACCCTTTCTTCACGACCAAAGACAAAGGTACCGGGTTGGGACTTGGTATCGTGAAGAATATTGTAAAAACCCATAATGGTTTGATCGCAATCGAAAATCTTCCGGAAGGCGGGACCCGTGTGGCCATTGACCTGCCGGTTAATTAAAAAGGCCGTCGCGGGCCGCACGAATAGGGCCTTTGTGGCCGTCCCTCGAAAAGGTCTGTGTGCTGAAACGCTCCGTGTCGGAAGATTGGATCCAGCTTGACAGGTTCAGATAGAAGGGCTGTAAAACCCGGGTCACGGTCGAGCAAAATGAAACCTGCCGTCTGTAGAAGGCAATCTAATGAATCAGTTCACCGGCTCCCAGGTATCGCTATCCCGGGATTGAACGTAGGGTTTGGAAGGTCGCCAAAAGATGGACACCATCCTCATAGTCGATGACGAAAAAAACTATCCCTTGATTCTCAGTGCCGTGCTGGCCAACGAGGGTTTTGAAACCCTGACGGCCCACAGTGGGGAGGAAGCGCTGGAACTACTGGCGAATTCGGATGTCGATCTGGTACTGACCGATATGAAAATGCCCACCATGGATGGTATTGACCTGCTTGAAAGGATCAAACAGAAAAATCCAGAATTACCAGTTATCATGATGACCGCCCACGGAACCGTTGAAAAGGCAGTCGAGGCCATGCAAAAGGGGGCCTATAATTACATTCTGAAGCCATTTGATAATGACCAGTTGATTATCTACGTAAAAAAGGCGGTATCTCTTTATGCTGTTGTCAAGGACAACCAGCGCCTGCGCAATGCCGTTGAATCCCAATACAGTTTTGGCAACATCATCGGTAAAAGCAAGTCCATGCAGAATGTCTACGACATTATCCGCAAAGTGGCCCCGTCCAACGCGACGGTGCTTATCGAGGGCGAGAGTGGCACCGGCAAGGAACTGGTCTCTAAATCGATCCACTTCAACAGTCCCCGGCGTGACAAGCCTTTTGTGGCCGTAAATTGTTCCGCCTTGGCGGAAACCCTTCTTGAGAGCGAGCTCTTCGGACATGAAAAGGGCGCTTTCACCGGTGCGGCCGGAATGAAGAAAGGTCGCTTTGAGGTTTCCGAGGGCGGAACCCTGTTTCTGGACGAAATCGGAGAGCTCTCCCAGAATCTGCAGGTAAAATTGCTCCGCGTCATCCAGGAAAGAGTCTTCGAGCGGGTGGGTGGGACGAAATCGGTTTCGGTTAATATCCGTTTCATCGCCGCCACCAACAAGAATCTGAAGACTGAGGTCGAACAGGGGCGCTTTCGGGAAGACCTCTTCTATCGGCTTAATGTTGTCAACATTGCTCTGCCGCCCCTCAAACAGCGCCAGGGGGATATACGCCTGCTGGTTTACCATTTCTTAAACAAGTATTCAGGCCAGCGCAGCGGCCTGCCACCGGTGCAGGGCATAGACCCGAATGTCGAAAGATTGTTTTTTGACTATGCCTGGCCCGGCAACGTCCGCGAACTGGAAAATCTGATTGAAAGAGCTATGATCCTGTGCGGGGGAGATACCATTACCCTGGCCGATCTGCCCAGTGATTTTCGCGAGAATGTCTATAATATCTTGCACTTCGGCGGCATACCGGCTGATGCCACCTTGGGCGACACACTTGTTATGGTTGAAAAGCGGATGATTGAAAGGGCCTTGAAACTATCCAACAATGTCCAATCGCATGCCGCCAAGATGCTGGGAATCGGTAAAAGCGGTCTCAATCAAAAAATAAAAAAACTGGGAATTCAGATCGGTTCAAATCCTTAAACGGCTATTAGTCACATTATATCAAATAATTACCCAAGCAGTGTACAAAAGCCAGGACGGTGGTTCAAAATTTTGAACCACCGTCTTTTTTTTGTTTTTCTCTTTATTTTCAAGTTGTTATTGGTGAGAACCCACAAAGGGGTTTATAAATTTGAACAACAGGGGACAAAAAGGAGACACTTTTCGGGACTATCTGGACAGGGCCACAGACGGACCTGGGAACAAGCAAGCAAGTAAGTGTTTAATATTTAATAACATTATACAGATCACCAAAGAAAATGAGAAATTATAAGACTACAATGGCACAATTAATGCAGTTTGTCATAGCACCTGATAATTTCTTCATCTGTTTTTCTCCTTAATGGTCGACCAGATAGGCTGGTCGGCCATTTTTGGTTTTAGAAACTGTCTCAAAAAACGGATTTTGGTTCAAGATCAAGGCGGCCGCGAGATTCAGACCGGAGGAATATTGTCGATATTTCGAGGATCTGAACCGAGCGCCCAACGCAGAGATTGGGCCAAAAGACTTTTTTGAGGCAGTTTCTGAAACTGTCTATAGCTTGGCCCTCTCCCCGGCCATCTCCGCATAAAACGATTCAGGATGTTCTTCCTTAATTCGTTGAAATGACTCCTTACTTTTAGCGCTCTGCCCCGACCGAGCGTACAGGAGACCCAAATTGAACAGGGCGTCGCCTTTGAGACCGGTTACCGTACCGGAAGCCACCTGTTCGAAATAGGAAATGGCTTTGGGCTCATCCCCTTTAAGAACATAAGCATAACCCAGCCCGCTTAAGGCCAGGCTTCGATAGAGCAGATCATCTTGAAAATCGGCCAGGGCGGCATCATACAGCTCAATGGCCGGCTCGGCCGCGCCGGCCGCATAATGATACTGCGCAAAGGTGAGGCGGGCCAGCCGCCCGCCTGCGTTTGATCCATATTTATCCAATATCAGCTCGAAATCCGCCTCGACTTCGGCCAGTGCTTTGAGTGGTCCACTTTGAGCGAGTTCGCGGTCGTACCGGGCTACTGCATTCTCCAACAAATTGAAGGCCTTGGCCCGGGAGCGGGCAGAGACATACTGCATCCCGACGTAGACCAGCACCGCCGCACAAAAGATGCCGACCGCAACCATCAATTGCTGCTTATAGGCCACACCAAGTCTGATCATACGGTTGGAAAAAGTTATAAACTCATCCGGTTCCTTTAATAATTGTTTTCTGGTCACGCGCTTTTTGGCCATTTATCCTCCACAACGACTGTTTATATTGATTTCAGGTGATTTGTTTTATCCGTGCCCACCCTTCGGGGGGAATGACCGCGCCCACTACCTGGCACACTTCATAGCCGCAAGCCGAACCCAGTCGGCCACTCCTTCCAAGATCGTAGCCATTGACGAGGCCATATAAAAACCCAGCCGCCCAGAGGTCCCCTGCACCGGTGGTGTCAACGGCCGTACCGTCTCCCAAAGAATGGATTCGGACAATCTCGTCTTCAAAGGCTACCAGGCTCCCTCGGGCCCCGATTTTCAAAATCGCCAAAGTCGCTTTGTCGGCCAATGCGTTTAAGGCCCGCGTCTCATCCTCGCACCCCGTAAAAGCACGCGCCTCATCTTCATTGGCGATCAGGATGTCTACATACCGATCCACCAGTTCGGCGAGTATATCCATATTTTCTTCCACAACTGTGAAACTGGCCAGATCAAGGGAGATGCAGGCCCCGGATAGACGGGCCTCTTCGAGAATAGCCGATATCAACTCCCGATTGTAGAGCAGGTAGCCTTCTACATGCACGACAGCCGCATCCTTAAAGCAACCGTCGCGAACTTCCGCGGCTGACATTTCCGCAGCGGCCCCTAAAAACGTCAGGAAAGTTCTTTCTGCGTCGGGGGTGATGATCGAAAGCACGCGCCCGGTAGGTGTGGGTGACTGGAAAAGACAAGGTTCCACCCCGTTATCCAGCAAACCGTCGGCCAAAAAATCTCCCAAGGCATCGGATCCACGCTTGCCGACAAAACGCCCGGCGCCGCCAAGACGCCCGATACCTACAACCGTATTGCAGGCACTGCCGCCAGGTACAACCTCCGGTTTCTCAGACGCCATGGACACAACCCTATCGATGGCCGCACTGTCCACCAGGGTCATGCCACCCTTGACTCCGCCGGCTTGCTCGACGAAGGCCTCCTCGGCTTGGACGAGATAATCAACCAGCGCAGAGCCAATGCCCACGATAAGTCGTCGACCGGGCCGTCCGATTTTTGTGTAAACCATTTTTTCCCCGTTTGCAGACCTTATTCATTAGGGAGGCTACCAGACCAGGGATTTGTAGATCCATCCCCGGTGGCCCTCCGCATGTTCAATCTGGATCCAGTTTCCCTTCTTGCCCAGCACTTTAAAGGGTGTGCCCCGCTCAACGCCAAACACCTTAGCATACTTGGTGCCGGGGCCGGACCTGACGTTACAGGTACTGCAGGTGGTAACCACCGATTTGATTTTTTTTACCAGCGATTCGTGCAGCCAGCCCCGATCTCCCTCAAAGTCCCTGAAAAAGTACCATTTACTTTCTTTTTTCAATACTTCGAATGGGTAATATTTTTCCACCTGCCATAGCACGTCGTACTGGGTGCCGGGTCCTGAGCGGACATTCGCTATGGCAGCCCCAACTGCCAGACGCTGGGCCCGGGCCGTACAGGGGACCGCTGCCAACAAAAAGGGGGACACCAGCAAAACACATGCCCACAACCCGACTTTACATTTCATATGATGTCAATATCCCACCAGTTTGCCGCCCTGATACACAACAAAGGCAAGACCCCAAGCGACGGAGGTATTGGAGGCGATACCAAATACCATCCACCCTGTCGAGCCGGTTTCCCGCCGGATTGCCGCCACTGTCGCCAGACATGGCAGGTAAAGCAGTACGAACACCATCATGGCCAGGGCCGCCAAGGGTTCCATGCCTGCGGTTTTCAAAGCGCGGGATAGCGCCTCCCCACCCGACTCTCTGTCCACCGCATAGAGGACACCCAGGGTACTGACCACAATCTCCTTGGCCACAAACCCCGACAGCAACGCCACGCCCCCTCGCCAGTCTATGCCAAGCGGTTCAAACACCGGGGCAAGCAAGCGTCCGAGCTGCCCCATATAGGATCCGGCCACCTGTTCAGCCTTACGGGCCCGTTCGAGCTTATGGACGGCTCGGTCAAGCCCAGCCTGAACCTGCTCCCGGTCAGTGGCGGCCGCCGCCTCAATTTTCACTTGGTAGACCTTGGCCACGCGATCTATTTCGGCCTGATAATCCCGGGAAAGTGTCACATTGCGTGGAAACGCCGACAGCGCCCAGACAATAACAGAACCCACCAGGATGATACCACCCATTTTTTTTAGAAACAGCTTGCTCCGATCCCACATGTGGATTAGCAAGCTTTTCAGCATAGGTACCCGGTAAGGCGGCAGCTCCATAACAAAGGGCGCATCCATTCCTTTGAGCAGGGTGGACCGAAAGAGCCGACCGGTCACCACCGACAGAATGATTCCGGTAACGTACACGGCAAAGATCACGGTCCCCGCCTGGGCTGCAAAAAAAGTCCCGGCCAGGACAAGATAGACGGGCAATTTAGCGCTGCAGGACATAAACGGTGTGATCAAAATGGTTAAAAGGCGGTCTTTCTCGCTCTCCAGCGTCCGGGTCGCCATAATCGCCGGAACATTGCAACCGAAACCCATCAACATGGGAATGAAGGATTTTCCATGCAGACCAATTAAATGCATGATCCGGTCCATGAGAAAAGCGGCCCTGGACATGTAGCCGGTGTCCTCAAACAGAGCGATGCAGAAAAACAGGATTAAAATGTTCGGCAGAAATACGATCACGCTGCCCACCCCCGCCAGCACTCCGTTGAGCAGCAAATCCTTCAGCAGGCTTTCCGGGAGCAGCCGCGCCAACAAGCTATGCACACCGGTGATGCCGCCTTCCAACCACTGCATTGGATAGTCACCCAGGGTAAAGGTCAGCTGGAACATGGCCCAGATAAAAAAGATAAAGATCGGAAAACCGACGAAACGGTTGGTCAAAACCAGGTCGATGTTTCTGGAAAAATCCACCCGCTGCAACGAGGTAATAATGAGGACCTCTTTGATAATCCCGGTAATAAACCCATAACGCTCGTCGGTCATGACAATCTCGGGATCTTCGTCAAAGCGGGTGGTCAGATGCCGCCGCAGTCTCTCCGCCGAATCGAGAACCGCCTGACCCGCCGCACCGACACCATCCGTGATCCTTGTTTTAAGGATGTCGTCATTTTCCAACAACTTGATGGCCGTCCAACGGGAGCCGTACGGTAGCCAGGCGTCAAGGTCTTTTTCAACCTGCGCCTGCAATTCCCCAATGGCAGCCTCGATATCTTTGGAATATTGGACTTTGCGGTGAATGACACCGGCATCGTCATCGTGTGCCAGCGCAATGGCCTTTGCGAGCAATTCATCCAGGCCTTTTTGCTTGTTGCCAATGGTAAAAACAACCGGCACATTTAACAGTTCGGAGAGCTTCTGAGCATCGATTTTGATGCCCCGCGCCTGAGCTACATCCGCCATATTCAGCGCGAACAGAACCTTGCAATCCAGCTCGCGCATCTGGGTAGCAAGATACAGGCTGCGTTCCAGATTGGAGGCATCAATGATATCAATCACCACATCTGGTCGTTCATCCAGCAAAAAATCACGGGCCACAATCTCTTCAATGGAGAACGGCGTCAGGCTGTAAGTGCCGGGCAAGTCGACGATGCGGATCTCATAACCGTCTCTTTTGATGCGGCCTTCTTTTTTCTCGACGGTGACCCCGGGCCAGTTACCGACTTTTTGCCGGGTACCGGTCAGTACGTTGAAGGTGGTGGTTTTACCGGAATTGGGATTGCCCGCGAGGGCGATTGTGAGCTGTTTCTTGTTCATACTACCTTACGTTAGCCACCAGGATATGATCGGCCTCTTCCACCCGGAGGGAGACATGGTAGCCTTTCACGATGAGTTCGATAGGGTCTTTGAGAGGGGCATACTTCTCCACGTAAACATCTACCCCCTTCAGCAGTCCCATTTCAAGCAAGCGGCGTCGCAGCAGGCTGTCACCGCCTACTTTGACGATGCTGCCGACCTGCCCTTCCTTCATCTTACTCATCGGCAGCGATGCTGTTTCCGCATCCCCGGCCGGCGGGATTGCGGTGTATGGCTTTACAAGAACCTTTGAGGCCAAGCCCCGACCCAGGGCATAGCGTTTTCCGTCCAGAGCGACCACGATCTGACCGTCGGAAAGATTCGTGATCACATCGAGAACATCCCCCGGCCGCAAGCCCATGGTGATCAGCCGCATGCGGGCATTGCTGCCGCCGCTGATCTCATCAATCGTCAATCGTTCTCCCTGCCGGGCCGCCACGAGGGGCAGTCGCCCCATTCGTTTTCCAAAACACTGATCACAGATACCGTAAAGCTCCATCCGGTGTTGGAGCATATGAAATCCCTGCTCGGAGGCAATCTGCAACTGCAAGGTTTCCAGTTGTGCGTTGCTGAACTCGATTATCTTGCGGCACTTGATGCAGATCATGTGATCGTGATGATCCCCGAGGTGGCGATGCTCATACCGGACCTGGCCATTGTCAAACCGGTTCTTCTGCGCAAAACCAAACCGGCACATGAGCTGCAAGGTATCCTCAATGAAGTCGTGGTCGTAGCGATGACCGCTGTCTTCAAGCCGCTGGGCGAGATCAGCTGCTGTGAGGTGGTCCTCAGCTTGCAAGAACACCTCCAGAATGTGATAGCGATCCTCAAAGTTATCCACATCCGCGTGGGCAAACAATTCCTTGAATTGTTCTTTTTCCTGAGAATGAATCTTTGTCATTATCTAACCGATATCCACCTAAAATATAACTACCCGCAAACTTGCAGGTTGCCGATGCACGCTCGGCCGCGCACAAGAATAACCTTACTTAATGCCCGTCTTGCGCAATGTCAATAGAAGCTGCGACATCGCGATTGCGACCGTTCAACGGGAGCATCACGCTTATCCGGGTGCCGCTGTCCTGCGGATTGTCAACACGGATGGTACCCCCGTGCCGGGCAACTATTTCATGGCAGATATACAATCCCAGACCGGTGCCGCTGCCGACCGGTTTGGTGGTAAAAAACGGTTTGAATATATCGTCGCGGATATCCGTGGCTATCCCGGAACCGTTGTCCCGGCATTCGAAAATGACCGCCCCCGTTTTCTCCCGATAAACCGTTACCAGATCTACGGCCCCCTTTTGGGCCGGCAGGGCATCAATGGCGTTTGCGATGATGTTCAGGGCCACCTGCCCGAGATGGGCAAAATTACCCTTTATGGCGGGTAACTGGGCGGCCAATAACGGCCTGATAACCAGGTCCCGCTGTTTGTACTTGTTCTGCAAAATCCGCAGGGCGGCACGGACAACCTGGTTCATATCCACCGGTTCGCTGTAGGTCTGGGTCTGCCGGGACAACCCCAACAGGCTGGTTACAATGCCGCTGGCCCGATCCAGCTCCCGGTCCGCAAAATGCAGATCATCCCTCAGCTCGGCGTCGACAAGCGGGACCGCCGGTGCCTGTTCTAGGTCTTCTAGGACCGACTGCAGGAGACTTTTAACACTGGCCAGGGGATTGTTCAGCTCATGGGCCACGCCAGCCACCAATTGACCGATTGAGGCCAGGCTTTCGGAACGGACCAGCTGTTCCAGGGTACGTTCTTTTTCATCGAGGGCAGCCTGCAGGCGCCGTGTTCTCTCCGCCACCCGCCGCTCAAGTTCCTGGTTCAGTCTGGCGAGCGCTTGATAGGCGCGAGCATTTACGACCGCCAGTCCGGCGTGCCCCGCCAGGGTTTCCAGTAAATCGTAATCTTCGTCTACGTATGGCCCGCCGCTCGCTTTTTCACCGACCAAAATCAAACCGTGCAATACCCCTTGAAAAAGCAGGGGCACCGCCAGAATTGCCCGGCACCGCTCCAAGACGTCGTCCAACAGGGGGCTTTCGGCGACCGGCCCGGATATCCGGCCTGTATATTTGCGGTATAGCTCCGGTTGGTGCTTGAAATATGTCTGCAGCGCAGCGCCATTGGCCAGTCGAGCGGGAAATTCGACCGGGCCGGGTGTCTGGGATTCCATTCGCCGGAGTTCATTACGCTCTAAGTGTGCATCCTGCAGATACAGTTGGCAGTGTACCGCACCCAAAGCATTAAGAACGGCTTCAACCAGTGTCCGCGATATTGCAGTAATATCGAGAACCGTAGCAATAACACGACTATTTTGCTGGACCACCTGGCGATAGTCATACCGGCGCCGGCTGAAGGCTCGGTCCACAGCTTTGCGGATAATGGTTTTAAGCGGCCCGAATACAAAAGCGATCACCCCGAAGAGGAGTAAGTTCACGATCAGGGCCGAGGAAAACCCGGCCGCTCCCAGCAGCCCATTCACCACTACCACCACAACGGCATATATAGCGGTCAAGGCGGTCATGAGCAGCGCGTAGACCATTCCCCGCTTGAAAAGCAGGCCCATATTTAAAAGGTCGTGCCGAAACAGGCCCACCGCGAAAACGAGCAAGGGCACAAAACAAAAGTCCCGGGTGGATAGAGTGGATAGCCGTAAAGAGGGAGAAAATTCAGACCGGTCAGGACCGCGATGGATACAAATCCAACCAGCAGGTATTTCATGCGCCGGCGCAAGCCTCGATCCCGGCTTTGCAGCATTTCCCGTCCCAGAATCCAGCCTCCGTAGGCTGTTGCCCAACTTGCCGACAAAGCCACCACCGGGTAGAGTGCCCCGGCCTGGCCGAAGTAACCAAATGGGAACCGCTGCATGGATTCGATCAACAAAGGGGTTAAACCGAACCACATCAGCACGCCCGGCACGGCGTAAAAAATCCCGAGCAGCCACCGCCGGTCGCCAATCTTTAGGTAGGCGTGCAAAAAGTGCACATACAGGGGTATCAGAAAGAGGCTGAAAAACTGATCGATGCGGGTTACCAACAGTGCTTTCTGGACGGAATCCGTGTTGAATATAAACAATATATCGGCATAAAGACCGGCACCCAGAATGCAGATCAGGAGAAACAGTCTATTTACCAGCTGGTTGCGCCAACGAACAATGGTAATAAGGGCCAAAGCTAAAAATGCGATTAACGTGAGTAGCGGGGGCAAACTGTACAGGTTCATGGCGACTCCGATAGAGAAAGTGAACAGTTAATAACCGTGCGTATTGGCAACTGGGATAAGGCGGTTCGCCGTCGGGTAAGTAGGCGCGTCTGTGAACATTGGATCAGGCGAGAGAGTCCTGAAGCCTGTGGGTGGCGGGGAGCGGTCTCCTTTAAGTTTCAGACAGCGATTTGTATCACGATTCCAGAGTAAGATCAAAGGAAGAGGCCCGGGCGGATGACTCCACCCGGACCTTTCAGGAGGTATTACAGACCCTGGCCTGTAATGGGCATCAGGGCATGGAAGCGCTGATGGTATTGCTAAGCGCTAACGGGTATACCGGCAAGCCCGTTATTGGATGTCCGCCGGTCAAGAAGCCTTGCGAACCTTGACAAAATGTTCCTGGTAGGCAATCGCGCCGCCGGCTTTGTCCCACTTGTCCAGGCCGCCTTTCATGAACTTGTTGTCGGCGAGGCCTTTGCCATAGGCCCGGCTTTCCACCGGCAGCTTGTGCCCGAAGCCGTGGATGACGAACACCGCTTCCGGATGAATCATATCGGTAACCTTGGCGGCTATGGTTTCCGTGTAACCGTCCTGACTGACGTCCACCCGGTCGCCGTCGGCAATCCCCAGCGGATCGGCCGCGTCCTTGTTGATCCAGAGCACGTTTTCCGGCATCTGGTCGTGAAGCATGGGATTGTTGACGGTATGCCCCTGGGTATGCAGCGCACAGCGGCCGAAAGTCAGGCGGAAACTGCCTTCCGGCGGAGCCTCCGGAGCCTGGTAGGGCTTAAGGGACTGCAATCCATTGTCTTCCAGTTTGGGGCTGACGATCTCTATCTTACCGGTGTCGGTTTTAAACTTAATCTCCTCGAAGTCCCGATATAGCGGTTTTTCCGCCAGCGGCACCTGCCCGGTGGCATTAAAATCGTCTATGCTTACACCGGTCCCTTCCAACTGGAAATTCCATAAGTCTTCAATATTATCGAAAACCAGTTCCGGCAGACCCATACGCTTGGCCAAGCCGGCCACAATCTCCCAGTCGGCCAGCGTGTCGTAGTGCGGTTCAACTGACCGACGACGTACAAAGAACTGGGGTTTTAAAGCATTTTTGGTCACAATGATGCTTTCGCGTTCCAGAAAGGGCGACAGCGGCAGTACCACGTCCGAGTGCCAGGCTGTGTCTGACCAACTGAACGTGACTGATACCAACAGGTCCAGCTTGTCCCACATTTTTTTCAAACGTTCCGGTTCAGGGTAACCCATGAGGGGGTCATGGCGATAGGCAATATACGCTTTGACCGGGTAGGGATCTTCAGATTCCATGGCTTCATATAACAGGTGGGCCAACCCGGGACCCTCTTCAAACTGCTTATATTTCCAACCAACGCCGTCGGCCCGTTTTTCCTTGGGTTTTTCATAAAGATCCATGAACTTTTTCAACCCCTTGCGGCCGACATCACCGGGCTTGTTGACAAAGGGCAACCCACCCTTGGCCCCGTATGTCCCCAACAAGGCGTTGATAATGTAGATAGTACGGCAGACATAAAATGAATCGGTGTAGCGCGCCGCCATCCAACCCGGATGCCAAATTACGGCCGGTGCGGCTGCGGCCAAATCCTTGACGAACTGGCGGATCTGAAATGCTTCGATCCCGGTCTCCCTCTCGGCCCACTTGGGGCTATAGGGCTTGACGAATTGTTCCAGCTCTTTCACGCCCTCAACGTAGCGATTCACGAATTTTTTGTCGAAAAGGCGTTTATCCAGAATTTCATGAATAACCGAGAGGTTAAAGGCATAATCGGTTCCCGGACGGATCTGCAGGTAACGATTGGCTTTGGTAGCGGAGACATTGGCCCGAATATCAATCACGGTAAGTTTGCACCCCTGCTCCATGGCATCCATCAGGTTGTTGACTTCCTGCACATTGATGGCTTCAAAAATATTCCTCAGCTGTAACACGACATGGCGCGCATTCTTGAAATCGTAGGCTACGGCTTTGCGCCCCATTCCGGTCAGGGAAAGGGCGGCATGCTGCACGTTGCGTGCACAAGAAGAGTCATGGTTGTTGTAGTTGGGCGTCCCGATACCGCGCAAAAAGGCCCGGTGAATATCCCGAAAGGGCCCCCCACGATCGGTCAAGGCAATGGCCTTCGCGCCATATTTCTCACGGACTGCTTCCAACTGCTCGGCGACGTAATCGAAAGCCTCGTCCCAGGTAGCTTTCCGCCATTTGCCTTCACCACGGGCCCCTTCCCGTATCAACGGCGTCTGGGGCCTCTCGGAATCATCAATCAATGCCGTGCCGGCCGCACCCCGGGGGCATACCGCGTTCTTCATGGCCGGTACGTGGGGGTTTCCTTCAATGAAGTCGACCTGACCGTTCTCCACGTGAACTTTTATAGGGCAGCGTACTGTACACATACCGCAAACACTGAATACTGAATTTTTCGCCATCTTATATCTCCTTAACTATTAATCCCACCTGAACACTGATTACAGGTGATTGGTTGCCGAACGAATGCAACGCTTCATTACATCTTCAATCATCGAGTAGACGCATACTCTCCTGGGGCAATCGATGGGTTCCTTTGCCATCGAGACTGACTTCCACCAGCGCATCCGGATCATTGATGGTGGAATCCGGATCAGTAATAATCCCGTGGCAGCCGACGAAATCATCCATGTATGCTTCCCACTGATCGTCGCTGGAGCGTCGGTATACTTCAATCCGTTGACCGCGTTTAAACGTCATGACCATCTCCTGTCTATAAATTAGAAACCGGCAATTTGCGGGTATGTTTTCCTGCACGGGCACACTGATCGCAAACAGATTCGCCTACTGTCGCCGGTGTAAGGGCGGACACTCTCTCCCGGATATAGTTCAGGTACTTTTCCGGGCCGATAGTAGCACCACACGTTTGGCAATAGACGAGCTTCTGCCGATTTAAGATTGTGCCGCACAACGAAAGCAACCGCTCACCGTTTTTTTCTTCGACCTGCATGGCGCCGGTGGGGCAATTCTCGGCGCAGGCACCGCAGGTTATACATGCTTCTTCCGTCAGCCGGAAATCCGTTTCAACGGGATGGTCGAAATGGAGGAATCCCAGATGCAGAGCATCAATTTTCATTTTGTCCCGACACACCTCGACACAAACACCGCAGCGCCGGCAGATATCACAGCGGAGGCAGCGGCGCGCCTCTTCCCGAACTGCATTTTCCGGATACCCCAGCTCAACCTGCTGATAGGTAGTCCGCCGCCGGTCAAGATTCAGCAGCGGCATGTCCGGTCTCTTCAGGATCATTTTCGTACTGGCCGGCACCTCCATGAAATCGGCCCGGCCCCGGCGCACCGGGACGGGCGGCATCTGGGGCTGGGGCAGGCCGGAAAGGTAGCGGTCGATGGCGGCGGCCGCCCGTTTCCCGCCCCCGATCGCTTCAATAACCGTGGCCGGTCCGGTAACCGCATCTCCCACGGCAAAAACACCCTCCAGCGTTGTTTCCATGCTGGCCATTTTAACGTCTAGAGTCTGCCGCCGGGTCCAGGCCAATCCTTCCAGTTCTTTGCATCCGGTATGATCGACTTGTTGGCCAATGGCGCTGATAACAACATCCGCCGGCATGAAAAAATCGCTATTTTCTATCGGCCGCGGTGAAAGCCGGTCACTGCCCGCCTGTTTTACCATGCGGGCTTTAATGCATTGCAAGCCGACAACCTGTCCGGCTTCACCCTTAATGGCCACCGGTATCGTCAGTAAAGAAAGGCGTACGCCTTCTTCTTCGGCCTGTTCGACTTCTTCCGCGTCGGCCGGCATTTCAGTTCTGGTCCGGCGGTAAGCTATTGTGACCTCTTCACACCCCAGCCGCAGGCAGGTTCGGGCAGCGTCAACGGCCACATTGCCGCCGCCGATAATGATCGCCCGCCGTCCGGGAACGTGCCGATCGCCCAGGGCCACATTCTTCAGCAGGTCAATGGCATTGATCACCTGGGGGAAATCATCCTCTCCGGGAATCCGCATCTTGTAGGCCTTGTGAGCTCCGATTGCAAAACAAAAGGCTGCAAAGCCTTCGGCTTGGAGTTGCTCAAAGGTTACATCCGTACCCAGGCGGGTATTGTACTGAAACTCGACTCCCAATTCTTCGATCATGGCCACTTCCCGGTCGATCACTTCACGGGGCAGACGGTAGCGGGGAATACCCACCATAATCATCCCCCCGGCAACCGGCAGGGCCTCTATAACGCGAACCGCATACCCTTTCAGGGCCAAATAGTAAGCCGCACTCAACCCTCCGGGGCCGGCCCCGATCACGCACACTTTTTCGGATTTGGCGGGAGCTTTTTCCGGGTTCTTATATGTTCTTTCCGACAGGGCTCTTTCAGCAGCGAACGCTTTTAGAAATTTGATGGAAACCGGTGTATCGATGCGGCCGCGCACACACATAAATTCACAGGGCCGTGTGCAAACCAGACCACAAACCCAAGGGAAAGGGTTGTCTTTTCGTATGACCTCAATTGCTTCCGCATCCCGCCCCAAGCCTATCAGGGAGACATAGGTAGGCACGTCGATACCGGCCGGACAGGCCATTTGGCAAGGCGCCGGGGTCAGGCGCTCACATTCTCCCGTCGGACAGTTGTGGGTCTTGACGTGACTTTGCAAGGCTTCCAATTCAGCGCTCAGAATCGTCTGCAAGTGACGGCCCAGATCCACTGCCGCTTTTTCCTCCACGGCTGCCGCCAATTCCGTGGACAGCGCCTGCACGGCATCGACGTGCTTTTCACCGGATGCACCGGTGGCGACCTCCTGCATCAATAGCAGTATCTCGGCTGCTACCCGCCGATTCCGGGGAATTTTCAGCTCATTGGCATCCAGGGCCCGGCTCAGGCTTACGACACCTTCATTTACGGGACATCTATTTTCCGCCATATACTCTTCAACTCTCCAAGCAGCCATCCTGGTGAATGGCTGTTACAAAGATTATCCGCCTCACTTGCCCAGGCGCGGGGCAACCAGATTTAGGTTCTTGCGGTAATAAAGCTTTGCGCAGGTTGGACAGTGAGTGTGTTCATGCTTCTCTTCCGGGTGAGCACCATCACCGGTCTTCACATGCTTTAAAAACTTTTCAGTTGCAAACTGTCGACCACATATCTCACAGTGCCTTAGGGTATGCCGGGCAATCACCTCGTCTCTAATCAGCACGGTCCGGACCTGCTTATGGTCCTCATAACGGATCGCCCCGGTGGGACATATGTTCGTGCAGGTCAAACAGCCGATACACGCATCGACTGAGGTGGGGACCACATATTTAAGATCTCCGCGCTTTTCGATTTTCAATGCCCGCGCCCCAATAATCTCGTTACAGACGCGCACGCACAGCCGACAGCGGATACATCCATCAGGTCGTAAACCGGTAGAAAGCCCAAATTCACGTCCGATCTGGTGGATGGCTTTGGCGTTGGGAGCCATTTTTAAAAGATCTCCCAAGGCTTTGCTGCGCATCTGGTAAACCAGAGCGCTCTCTGTCGTAACCTCCAGGCCATCTTTAATTTTTGCGGCGCATGAAAATCGCGGACGGGCCGGTTTGCCCTGAGCCTTGATTTCCACCACGCACAATTTGCAGGCCACTGAGGGTGTCAGCGAACGATGGTAGCACAGGCTGGGTATCTTCATGCCTAAGGCGGTCAATTCCGGCAGCAGGCATTCGCCCTCAGGGGCTTCGTGGTTGCGGCCGTTAATCAATATGCGGGCCATGCGCGCAACTCCCTTTACTGCTGTTATACTACCGGCACGTTAAATCGGTGCTGAGGCAGCGGCTAATCCAGGGCGGCCGATCCTTTAAGGGCCGCCATGGCCTGCGCGTAGCGCTCCCGCTTAATTGCCGGGAGTTTTTCGGTGTTGTCGAAACTCAGACAATTAGTGGTACAGGTGGTCACACAGGCCGGCTTCAGGCCGGCGTCTATCCGGTCCATACAATAATCGCATTTCACGACCTTACCAAGTTTGGGGTTCCACTGCGGTGCACCCCACGGACAGGCCGAGATACAGGTTTTACAGCCCACACAAAGGGTGTGATCCACCCAGACGATTCCGTCCCTTTCCCGGCGCTGCATGGCACCGGTGGGGCAGGCCGCGACGCACCAGGGGTTTTCGCAATGAAAGCAAGGCATGAAAATGTAGGACGCTCGTGGTTTGCCATCGATATTCTTGGGCCCGACCTCTATCACCTGACAGAGCCGAGGCTCCGGCGGCAGGCCCTTGTTGCACTTGCACTGGATTTCACAAGAATGACACCCGATACATTTCTGCTGGTCCTGCAGCATGAAATACTTGCTCATTATTTGCCTCCAGAAAATTGATCTATGAAAAAAGGGTCCCTTACGTAATTTCTCTTAGCGGTGGCCTATTTACAAATTGCTATATGACAGCAATATTCATACCACATTAACACGTTCTTCCAGGCCGGCCTCATTGCCAACCAAAATATATATAAACCTATTTATTTCTATGGGTTACCAAAAGTTTTGAATCCGACACATCTGCAGGATACGAACCGTGGCGCAACTAAAACATTGCGCCGCATTAAATTTATTGCTCCAAAATAACATACTGATAATACAGTTGTTTCATCAATGCACGCGTTGTTGGAGCGCTTGAACCCATTGCTTTTTCCGGTTCCGATAGCGGTCTCTCATGACTGGTTGGTGAAGGTTTCAGGTCAACCGTGAAATATTTATCTATCTGAAAATAAATAGAAAAAAAGGCCCTGCCAAGCCCTCAGAAGTGTCAGCCAGCCCTGAACCGGGGGATGGCATACAGCTTGCTTATTGGTTGTCATTTAAATCGCATAAACCGTGGGAGGTTCTATGTTCAACATATCATTCATTTTTGACCTCTGGTCTACAACTTTCGGTAAAGCCGTCCACAGCGTCGTGGTCGGTACTGTGGGCACCGTCATTCTGGTTGCCTTTTTTAATATGGTCATGTTGCCTTCTATCGGCCTGAAGTTTGTACCGCTGATCATAGCCTTTAATGCCGCGCTCACCGGCTACATGGTCTTGGAAAAGACCCGGGAATCTTTTCAACGCAAATGGAGCGTTGCCATCGTCACGGGAACGGTCATGACCCTGTTGGCTTTTATTGTACTAAATGCCTTCTTTATGCAGACGACCGGCCTTTATTTGCTCGGCCTGCCCCAATTGGCCATCATGCTGGCTATAGGAATCGGCGCCAGCTGGTTTGGCGCGGTGCTGGCCATCAACTATTTCAAATTGAATTGAAGCATCCAGTTTATCGGGTAGTAAATTCTATTAACCATCATCAGGAGGAAAATGATGAAGAAAAGCACGTTTATTTTAGTTTCGGTTTTAGCGCTGCTTGCGATAGCCGCTCCCGCTCTCGCCGGTACGGCCAATATCTCCGCAACCAGCTATAAAGCCGGCGATGTGGTCACCATCGAGGGCGCCATCGCACCCGGGCAGGATCTGTACATTGCGATTGCCCAGCAGAAGATGTTCGCCCCAGGCGATACAGACGGTGTTCATGAAACCAAGCGTCTGAAAAAGGATGCCAAAAAAGCCAAGTTCAACATGGACACCAAGATCTCGCCGCTGTACTACATGCTGACCAACAATCCGGACGCCTTCGGGAAGGTCGACAAGAAAAAATTCGGCGGCCCTTCTGTCATCCTGGGCAAAGGCAACGGCATCTACTCCACCACCATGTTTTACCTGGAAAAGGACTTCAACAAGCTTGATGCAACCGCCAAAGCCTCGCTGGGGCCAATCCAGACCGCCGATCAATAGAACTTCTTCCGGTACGCCCACCAGGGTAGCTACGGCATCAACACCATCGTAAAAGAGGGCAGCCGGGTAGGCAAAGTGGTTATCTTCGCCCGCAGTGTCATCACCGACCATGCCACCAGCAACAATTACTGGGACAAAGGCACCTCCATCAAACTGGACAAGGCCACCGGTAAATACAGCGTCTCTTTTAAAAGCTTCCGTCACACGCCGCCCGACACCAAGTTCAATGTGTTTGTCAACGGCACCCAGGCCGGTGATTACACTATAGAAGGCAACGGTTATTGGCTGGGCAAAGGGTATCGCTACATGAACCCGCTGTGGATCGTTATCGGCGCCATCCTGGTCGGCACGTACTTCTCCATGATCGGTGCGGCCGGCGGTATGCTCATGGCGGCCTTCCAGGTCCTCGTGGTCAACACCATGGGCCCGGTAGGCATCAACGCCGCTAACGTGCTGAAACCTTCCAATATGGCTTTGACCTTGTTTTCGCCCTTGGGCTCTTTCTACCGGTACGCGGTGGTGGAACGGCGGGTTGCCTGGCCGGTAGGCCTCTCTTTCGGGGTCGGTATCTTTATCGGCTCCATCTGGCTCGGTAAATATGTCTCTGCCGTCCTGCCCATGAAAGCCTACAAAGAATGGCTGGCCATCCTGGTTGTCATCATGGGTATCCAGACCCTGCGGGAATTGTCTCCCAAAGCCATGGAAAAACGTAAAAACATCAAAGCTATGGTTAAAAAATTCAATGACGCCGTAGCCAAAGCCAAGTCTGAAGGCACCTCCGTGGAAATGGGCAGCATCGAAGCGGTCAAGACCGGCCTGACCGATTACCGCTTCAAGTTCTGGGGTGAAGAGTTCACCATAAACCCCCTGCTATTTGCCATTCTCGGCCTGGCCATCGGTGTGGTTTCCCGCGCCTTCGGTATCGGCGGCGGCTTCCTGCTGGTACCGGCCATGACCACCCTGGGCGCCCTGCCCATGTACGTAGCGGTTCCGATCTCACTGATCGGCACCTGCTTCTCCAGTGTCGGCGCCTTCATCGGGTACCTGATGACTGGATACCTGCCGGATGTGACCCTGGCCATCGCCATTATCATTGGTGGTTTTGCCGGTGGTATGTTGGGCAGCCGGGCCCAGAAGATGTTCAGTGAGAAAACTCTGAAAATCGTTCTGGCCATCACGCTGTTCTTCCTGTTCTTCCGGTTCTTCAAGCTCCAAATCTGGATATAGTCTAGAATCTGTGTTAGTGGGAGGGGGAAAGCGGCGTCGCTTTCCCCCTCTTTCTTTTTAATTGGGAAAATACAATGGATGCTTTTTTAGACACGCTCTGGCTTAAGATCCTGGGGGCTCTGGAATCTGTCTTCAACTTGGTCAACGGACTGCTGGCACCATTGCATTTCCTCGGACCGGCCGGTCTTATTTTCCTGATCACACTACTTCTGGTGGTCTTTACCAAGATCGTGTCACGGTCCTACAACACCAAGCGTTACCGGAATCTAAAAGCCAATTACGAACACTGGTTCGAAGTGCGCCGGCAGGCGCTGGCCAGCAATGACCTCGCGAAGGGCAAGGCGCTGGCCAAAAACATCGACCAGGCGGAATTGAACAAAGCCTACTACGACTATTTTTTCGAAGGCTTCTTAAAAAATATCATTGTAACCATTTTGCCGGTTCTGCTGACAGCGGCCTTCATCGTCAAGGCCTACAATCCTACCGGCCTGCAAAAGGTATTCGGGCAGAGCTATATTTTCCAGTTCATCGATTCAAGCGGAAAGCCAGTGGATATCAGCGCCTTTTTCTGGTTCGTAATCTGTCTGATAGCGATCCATATCCTCTGGTTTATCATTGCCTGGCAGTACAAGCGCCGGTTCAAGCAGGACAAGACAAAGGGCAACTAATGCCCGTCGGTATTCTCTACACCGTCATCTTTTTTGCTGCCCTGATACTGACCATGGTCGGGTTGGGCGGTGGCTTGATCTATGCGCCGCTGTTCGTCCTGCTTGGGTATCCCCTGGGCACCGCTGTGGCCACCTCCTTGTTGTTGAACGGGATTGCCGCCCTATCCGCGGCCATTACCTATTGGCGCTCCAGACTGGTTGACACCCAAATCGGCCTGCCGCTGATCATTTCCTCCTCCCTGGCCGCCCCACTTGGCGCCCTGGGCACCCATAGGATCGATACCCGCCTGTTCACAGGCATTCTGGCCCTGGTCATCATCTTCGCGGCCCTGCGCATGATTTTTTCCCCCAAACCGGCCACGCAGGAACCAGCCGCCATCAGCACATCCCGCAAGGTCTTGGGCGGCGCGATTATCGGCATAGCCATAGGCCTCCTGGCCGGCCTGCTCGGGATCGGTGGCGGAGTTTTCATCGTGCCCTTGCTGATTTATGTATTGAAAATCCCCACGAAGGTTGCGGCGGCAACCTCCATATTCATCGTAGTTTTTTCATCTTTCAGCGGTTTTCTGGCGCATGTCAGCCTGGCCGAAATGGATTGGGGCTTCACATTCACCGCAGCGGTCTTATCATTTACCGGAGGCCAGATCGGATCCCGGATAATGGCGCAGCGACTGAAAGGTCGCACCGTCCGCATTATCTTTGGGATTGTTCTGCTTGTGTTTTCTGCTAAATTGATTGAAAAAGCATTTATGTAACCAATCTATTCGGAACGATTCATGCCACTGCGACCTTATAAATATCTGCGGGAAGCTGCCTGCATTCTGATTTTACTGTTCACAGCCACCCCGGCCCTGGCCACCCAGACCCACGGCCAGCCGGAGGGTTTGTACGTGCATCAGATTGCCCACCTGTTCTTCATTGTCTCCATGGGCATCTTAGAATTCTGGCTACGCCAACGCAATTTGGTGCGCGAGCCGGGCTGGAAGTACATTCAGCTGGCCGCTGTCCTTCTGATTCTCTGGAACCTCAATGCCATGGCGGTTCATTTTCTGGATGAACAGATCCACTGGCTCCAGGTCAACCGCATTGATCAGTGGCAACTGCATATCAGCGCAACCGGGGATCGAGTCGGGCTGCCTTGGTTGTACTACATACTAAAACTCGATCATCTGTTGTGTGTCCCGGCCATGATCTGCCTGTTTCTTGGCCTGAAATCGCTATTGCATCAAACGGACGCCGAAAAGGAACCTTCTAACCCTTAATGACTTTTTCCTTTGTACCTATATTTCTGGTCGATTTCGTCGGCTCGATCCTGATGATCGTGTTTTCGTTTCTGTGCCTGCGCATCGTCACCTTGCTACGCGACCGGGATCGCGAAAACCTCATCTGGCCTTATATGCTGTGGATCTGCATTGGCCTGGCCTGTTTCGCGATCTCCCGCTCGGCGGGCCACATTCTCAAAAACATCTTCATGCTATCCGGCCATCAAGAGTTGTGGGCAGCTATCCGGCCCATCAGTGGCGCAATCAACACGGTCATGTTCGTGGTCGTAGCCGCCATTACGCTCTTCTTTGAAAGGGTCTGGAATATCTACCAGCAAATTCTCAAGGATCGCCAGGAAATTCAATCTGCTCATAGCGAACTACTTTTTCTGAATCAGAATTTAGAGCAGATCATCGACGAGCGCACAACGGCCCTGAAAACATCGGAATTCAAATATCGCCGGATCTTCGAGGTCTCCAAGGACATGATCCTGGTGGCCAGCCGGGATGGGCTGATTCAAGATCTGAATCCAGCCGGCCAGAGCCTGTTGGGCCTGGACAGATCTGAAAGCCCGGCAACCGGAAAGCCGGTGCAGGAATTTTTAAAGGACAAATCACAGTGGCAGGTTATTCAATCCGCCTTTGAGGCCGCCGGCTTCATTTCCAATTTTGACATTGAACTGAAAACCGTCTCTGGGGAGACCAAAAGAGCGCTGCTCACCGGTACCCTGGCAAAAGGGGAAACCGGGGATACCATTCATTTTCTGGTCAAGGATGTCGAAGAGAGACTGCTCATGGAAGCCCAGATGGCACAGGCGGATAAACTCGCTTCCATCGGGGAGCTTTCTTCCGGCGTTGCCCACGAAATCAACAACCCCCTGGGCGTTATCCTGGGCTATACCCAGCTGTTATTGCGGGAAGAAAAACCGAATTCGGCCCGCTACCCGGATTTCAAAACCATCGAAAAACATGCTCGCTCTTGCAAGACCATCGTCGAAGATCTTCTCAGTTTTGCCCGGACATCACCGCCCAAAAAGGAAACCGTCGATATTCATACAGTTATCGATGAGGTGATTGATTTTGTGCAGCCGCACAGCGGATTGGAGAAGGTTGAAATCGAAAAGCACTATGACCGCAGCCTGTCGCCGCTGGTGTTGGACCAGAAAAAAATCAAACAGGTCATCATGAACCTGGTCATGAACGCGCGCCATGCGATCGGGGAGGCCGGTACATTGACCGTAGCCACTCGCCTGGACGCACAAACCGGTCATACCTGCGTCAGCATCTAGGATACCGGCTACGGTATTGAAGAACAAGACCTGCCCCGGATATTTGACCCGTTTTTCACCACGAAACCAACCGGTGAGGGGACCGGTCTGGGCCTGTCCGTAAGCTACGGCATCGTTAAAAGTCATGGCGGCAACATACTGGTTACCAGTAAGCCCGGCCAGGGTTCGGAATTTGTCGTTTCCCTGCCGGCGACATCCTGATCCGCCAGCGGCACCCGCCGGCCGCCGGCCAAGAGGTAGACATGCCAACCAAAATACTGGTCGTGGACGATGAGCAGGACATGCTTGCGCTTTTAAAGCGCAGCCTTGAACCGGAACTCGATTGTGAAGTGGAAACAGCTGCTTCCGGTGAATCGGCGCTGAAGAAATTCTCCAGCACCCACTTTGATATTGTTCTGGCGGACATCAAGATGCCGGGCATGAACGGTCTGGAGCTGCTGGAGCTGATCCGGCGCGACAAAATGGATCAGACGGTCATCATGATGACCGCCTTTGGCCACATCGATATGGCTGTCAAGGCCATGAAAAGCGGGGCCTACGACTTCATTACCAAACCATTTGAACACGAAACCTTGGTTGTCCGGTTGGAAAAGGCCCTCGAGCGCACGCGCCTGCTCACCGAAAATATCCGGCTCACCAGCGAATGCCTGGATGCGGAACCGTTTCAAAACCTGGTCGGCCGCAGTCCGGCCATGCAGCGCATATACGAATCCATCCGGACCGTGGCCAGAACCGATTTGACGGTCCTGATCACCGGTGAGTCCGGTACAGGCAAAGACGGTACCGCCCGGGCCATTCACGCGCTGAGTAAACGAAAAATGCAGCCATACGTGGCCGTGAATTGCCCGACCATCCCCGAAAACAACCTGGAAAGCGAACTTTTCGGATATAAAAAAGGCGCCTTCACCCACGCTACCAGCAACAAGGCCGGTCTTTTCCAGGAAGCCAACCGGGGGACGATCTTTTTAGACGAAATCGGCGACATCAGCCCGGCCATCCAGGCCAAGCTGCTGCGGGTCATCCAGGAAAAGGAATTCAAACCTCTAGGTGACACCAAGTCCGTCCAGGTGGACGTGCGCATCATTGCCTCCACGAATCAGGATTTGGCGGACAAGATCGCCCGGCGGGAATTCCGGGAAGACCTGTACTACCGCCTGAACGTCCTGCCGATTGAGTTGCCGCCCCTGCGCGAGCGCCGGGAGGATATCCCTCTGATCGCCAGTCACCTATTGGCCCAGCACTGCGCCAAACTGGACCAGACCTTAAAGCAACCCTCACCGCAACTGCTTGATTTTTTAATGGCCCACACCTGGCCGGGTAATGTCCGTGAACTGGAAAACTGCCTGATCCAAGGCATTATGTTTTCAGCCGGGCAAGAAATTACCCCGGCCGATATTGGCCAGCGAGGAGCGGCCGCGAAGCCCGCTCCGGCGAAAACTGAATTGGCGGGCCTGCCCTACAAGGAAGCCAAAGACCAAACCCTCAATCGCTTCAACCAGACATTCATTGGAAACCTGCTCGAAACCCACAAAGGTAACGTAACCCATGCGGCCAAGGCTTGCGGCCTGGAAAGACAGGCCCTGCAGCAGATTATGCGGCGCTACGACATCCAGGCGGATAAATACAGGGACAAAGATTAGAAGCTGTCTCAAAAACTCTTCATGTCAGGCGTCTTGTCCGGCGTAGCTGGGAGAGCGAAGACAGGATCATGTCCCAAAATCCGTTTTGAGAAGGGTTATAGAGAGACTGTTTGGGCAAGAGTGCGGCCACGGGGCAGATCTCAATACAGGCCGCGCAGTTGTCGCAGGCCGTTTCCTTCGAACCGGCACCACCGTAGAAACTGATCACCGTATCGAATCCTCTCTGCGCAAAAGCCAGCATGGTATGGCCGTTGACGGTCCGGCAGACCTGCAGGCATTTGCCGCACAGCACGCAGCGGTTGGGGAAATAGGTCAGATGGGGATGCGAATCATCCACCTCCGGCGTTTTGAGGTGCAGTTCCAGTTTTTTAGGCTTCAGACCCACCTTGAGAAATTTGGATAGGTCCTGCAAGGCACATTTTTTATTGGCTGGACAATTTTTACAGTCTACGTGATGTACGGACAACAGCAAGCGCAGACCGGTCTTTTGTAGACGCCTTACAGCCGGCGTGTCCGTCCGGACGATCATCTGATCAGTCACTTTTACAGTGCAGGCGGCCACTGGTGGGTCGCTGCCATTCACCTCCACGAAGCAGAGCCGACACGACGCCTGGGGTGCGTCCTGGCCTTCCAGGTGGCATAGATTGGGAATGTAGATACCACTTTCCAGACAGGCCTGCAGCAAGTTCAGTCCCGCCTCTACTTCCAGCGGTGTTTCATCGACTGTGATGGTAACCTTCATTTCATTCCCTGGGGTATTTTCAGGTCCATATTAACGTTGCCGTTTAAATTCGTATAGGCGCGCCCTAATCTTTTTTCGATTCATGCGGCCGTTCGATGATCGGCGCCAGCCCCGGCGGTGAAACCTTCCGCACGGCATCGTATTCCGGCGGGCAAGCGACCATGCATTCGCCGCATTTGACGCACAACTGCTGATCAACGCCCTTTTTGCGCGTGCTGGTGGTAAAGATCGCCTCCGTGGGACAAACCCCCACACAGGCATCGCATCCCCGGGCACAGGTCTCCAGGTCAATGTAGTAGGTCATCAGGGGCCGGCACATCATGCCGGGGCAGCGCTTTTCATCGATATGGGCCCGGTAATCTTCCGGGAAATACTGCAGCGACGTCAGCACTGGATTGGCCGCGGTCTTGCCCAGCCCGCACAGAGAGCCGACTTTGATATCCACACTGAGCTGTTCCAGTTGTTCCACATCGGAATCCCGGCCTTCGCCGGTGGTAACCCGTTCCAGGATGTCCAGTAGATGACGCGTCCCAATCCGGCAGAAGGTGCATTTTCCACAGGATTCCTTTTGGGTAAAATCCAGAAAGTAGCGTGAGACGTCCACCACGCAGCTGTCCTCATCCATGACCACGATCCCCCCGGAACCCATCATGGCGCCGGCCGCCGTCAATGAGTCAAAGTCGATGGGCGTATCCAGTAGGGCCTCCGGCAGGCAGCCGCCCGAGGGCCCTCCGATCTGCACGGCTTTGAAGTCTTTCTGGTTGGGGATCCCGCCGCAGATGTCGAAAATAAGAGTCCGCAGGGTCACCCCCATGGGAATCTCCACCAGGCCGGGATGCACCACATCCCCCACCACCGAAAAAATGGCGGTCCCCGGGCTGTTGGCAGTCCCGATAGAACGAAACCAGTCGGCGCCTTTTTCAACAATCGACGGAATCGAGGCCAGGGTCTTGACGTTGTTGATGACTGTGGGCTGACCGAACAGACCCTGTTCAACCGGATAGGGCGGCCGGTGCACAGGCATCCCCCGCCGACCTTCCAGGGATTGCACCAACCCGGTCTCCTCGCCACAGACAAAAGCGCCCGAGCCTTCAAAAATATCGATCTCAAAATCAAAGTGACTGCCGAGAATCCCCGCCCCTAAAAGCCCCCGCTCCCGGGCCTGGGCCAAAGCGGTGCGCAGGGTCCGGACCGCCAGTGGATACTCGGCCCGTACATAGACGATGGCCCGGCCGGCACCCACCGCGTAGGCACAGATGGCCAGGCCTTCCAATACCTGGTGGGGGTTGCTTTCCAGGATGGTGCGATCCATGTAGGCCCCGGGATCGCCTTCATCGGCATTGCAGATGACGATTTTGGCACCGGCATCGACCGCGGCGGCTAGTTCCCATTTGTCCCCGGTAGGAAAGCCGGCCCCGCCGCGCCCGCGGAGCCCGGAACTTTTAATCACGTCAACTATCTGGTCGGGTGCCAGACCCAGGGTCTCGACCAGGGCCGTGTAACCGCCCGCGGCGATATACTCATCGATGCTCTCCGGATCGATCCGGCCGCATTTTTCCATGACGATGCGTTTTTCCTGGTTGAAACGGGAAAACTCCATCACGGTTGGAATCATCTCGTTTTCCACTGTGGCGCCGAATACATGCTCGAACCGCGGGTCCCCCTCTTCCAGGAACAATTTGGTCAGCATCCTGGCCTTGCCCGGAGTGACTTCATGATAAAACACCGGCGGGAACCCGGAAGCCGGATGGTCGATGATCACCACCGGCTCAGCATAGCAGTGACCGTGGCAGCCAACCGTGTGTATCTCGGCCGCAATCCCCCGTTCTGTCAGTGTTTCTTCAAAGGCAGCCTTCGTATCCAGTGCTCCAGAGGCAATCCCGCAGGTGGCCATGCCGATGTGGATTTTGGGTACCGGAGACTGTTCAAATGCGGTGCGCTTGGCATCCGCTGCCTGGCGGAGAAGATCATATTGCTGCCGGGCCGGGGTGTTGTCAAGACTCATGTTTTTGCCTTTCTCTTTCCGCCATCTCTTTTTCGATTTCGATGCGCGTAAGAAGGCCTTCCACTTTGCTGGGTGCCATATTCCCGTGAATGGTTTCCCCGATCATGGCAACCGGGGCAAGCGCACAGCACCCGACACAAGCGACCCGTTCGATGGAAAACTCTCGATCCACAGTCGTTTCACCGTCTTTGATATTCAACTTTCTTTCAACATTCTCGAGGATGATCTCGCCGCCCTTGACGTGGCAGGCCGTACCCAGGCAGATCTTGAAAGGGTACTTCCCGGGCGGATTAAAGCGAAACTGGTTGTAAAACGTGGCGACCCCGTAAACTTCCGCAGCGGAGATATCCAGATAGGCGGCAACAATGTCCAAGGCCTCAGCCGGCAGGTAGGCAATCTCTTTTTGCACCATCTGCAGAATGGGAATTAACTGGCTGCGCTCCGGCAGGTGGGCCTGCAGCCTCCGTGACAGAGCTTCAAGAAAAAGTTCTTCTTCTTTGTGCATATCGCTATTCATACATTACAGTCGTATCTTCGCGGCTGGTTAGACGATACCTTAAAAAAAGGATCTTGGTTCAAGAGCCCGTCTTCGCTCTTCAGGCTACGCCGGACAAGACGCCGACATGACACCTAACATGAAGACTTTTTTAGGTAGCTTCTATATCTTTTCCAGGGCGCCATACGCCGCCTGCACCCGGTCACGTAATAGAAAACAAAATTTTTCCATGACATTGAATCCGAGGTCCTTGTTGCTGTGCATCAAGGCCCGCAGGTCCCCGCCCCGCAGGGTCAGCAAGTGGGTTGGTTTCTGGCAGATGGCCGATGACATCAAAATGTGCTCTTCCCCCAGCAATGTTGCCCAGCAGCCCAGCACGCGGCCCTTTTCCAGAGCCTCGATCGTGACGCTGCCCTTGCGAAGCCCCAGGTCAATGGCCCGTTCCAGCGCTACCCGCCCACTGACAATCACATACAGGTACTCACCAACTTCGCCCTGTGTGAAAACCGCTTCACCGCTTTTATACTGCCGGGCATGGCAAAGTGGTACCAACCGATCGAGATCGGTTGTGGCAAGCCCTTTGAAGAATTCACATCCCGCTATGGCCGCCCGTATCTCTTCTTTTTCCATGGTGCCTCTCCTCGGATGGGGTTCGTCTACCCTGCCGGTTTACCAAAAATCGTCGGTGGTGAAACAGGATGTTTAAAATAGCGGCAATCCGCCGGCGGTGTCAATAGCCATGACCGGCCGGTTGCCCGGTTGCTCTATGGGCATTGTAAATTCTGAATACGCATGCCGTTCAGGACAACGGTATTGATATCGGTTTGGATTTAAAGCTTGCTGTCTATCGGGATTGCAATTGTTTTCGCAACGAAAACAGCCGATAGAATTGACAAAAACAGGCAGCTGGGCTATTTGATAATCGATATCCGCACCATCTTTCGATTCGCCGAAGGGTACCCGGCATTTCTTTTTTGTCCCGCACATCAAAAGGGTACGCCCTGTTAATCTGTTCGTATACGGATTGGTTCGGTAAGGCCACTATCAGCCGAACCGGACTGGTGAGCAACCAGGACCCAGTCGTGTTGTAGCAAGATCTTCTCACATCATCATTCAGCATATGGAATAAGAGGGGGATGATATGAAAAAGACCGTCATGACCGTTATGCAGGATACCGTAGAGAAATTTGGAAAGCAGACCGCCCTGAACATGAAAATAGACGGTAATTGGCAGGCCACCACCTGGTCGCAGTACTATGACCAGGTTCGCGTAGCTGCCCGGGCTTTTATGACGCTGGGCCTGGAAAAAGGCAAGGCGGTCAGCATTCTGGGCAACAACTGCCCCCAATGGTTCATCAGCGACCTGGCCGGCATTTTCGCCGGCGCCGTTCCCGGTGGGATCTACACCACCAATGCACCGGAACAGTGCCGCTATATCGCGGCCCACAGCGAAGCCAATATCGCGGTCGTGGAAAATGCCGAGCAGTTGGCCAAATTCAAGCAAATCCGGGATCAACTGCCTGACCTCAAAGCAATCGTCTTGATGAATGGCACTGATGATGACGGACAGGTCCACGCCTGGGATGATCTTCCCGGGCTGGCCGAACAGACCTCGGAAGCGGACCTGGAAGCCCGTATCGCGGCCCAGTCCCCGGACGACTGCTGCACCCTGATATACACCTCCGGCACCACTGGAGACCCCAAAGGGGTCATGATTACCCATGACAATATTGTTTGGACCACCCAGCAGGTGGCCGCAAGCGCGGCGGTCAATCAAACAGACCAGATTATCAGCTACCTGCCCCTGAGCCATATTGCCGAGCAGGTGGTCAGTCTGTATGGGCCGCTTTTGACGGGCAGCACGGCCTGGTTTGCCGAAGGCCTCGACCAGCTGGGTGACAACCTGCGGGAGGTCCGGCCCACCATGTTTGTCGGGGTGCCCCGGGTGTGGGAGAAAATCCAGGCCAAGATGATGGCCGCCGGTGCCCAGAACTCAGCCCTGAAGAAGAAAATTGCCGCCTGGGCCCGAAAAAAGGGACTGGCCGGCACCTATGCCTTCCAGGCCGGACAACAAATGCCGGCTTTGCATGGCCTGGCCGACAAGCTGGTCTTTTCCAAAGTCCGTGACAAGCTTGGCTTCGATCGCTGTAAATTATTTATTTCCACAGCGGCACCGATTTCGCAGGACACCCTGGAGTTCTTCCACAGCCTGGATATCCCCATTACCGAGGTATACGGCATGAGCGAGTGCACCGGCCCCGGCACCGTCTCCTTGCCCCAGCCGCACAAATTCCGCACGCGCTGGGCTGGCCCCGCACTGCAGGGCGCTGAGGTTGGCATTGCAGCTGACGGCGAAGTTCTCATGCGCGGACGCCATGTGTTCAAGGGGTACTTCAAAAACGAAGCCGCCACCGCGGAAACCATCGACAGTGACGGCTGGCTGCATTCCGGCGATGTCGGCCAGATGGACGATAAGGGCTTTCTGCAAATTACCGACCGCAAAAAAGAGCTGCTGATCACGGCGGGTGGCGAGAACATCGCTCCGCAAATCCTGGAAGGTAAACTCAAAGCCATCCCGGCTATCAGCCAGGCGGTGGTCATCGGCGATCGACGCAAATACCTGACCGCCCTGTTCGCCCTGGACCCGGAGAAAATCGGTTCCGAAGCCACCGCGGCCGGCAGCAGCGCCCGGGACTCAAAAGCCGCCTCCCAGTGCGACGCGTTTCGGGCCTATATCCAGAGCCAACTGAATGGTGTCAACGCCACCCTGGCCCGGGTGCAGACGATCAAAAAGTTTGTTATTCTGCCGGCCGAACTTTCCGTTGAAGGTGGTGAACTGACGCCGACCATGAAGTTAAAACGGCGCATCGTCAATGAAAAATATGCGACTCAAATCGAGAGCATGTATGCCGATGCCTGATTGGGCGTACCAGCCAGACATTGCTCAAACCAGGTGGAAACGCGCGTTGCTCACCCGGCGCTCAGGTTGACCCTGCTGACAATCCGGCCCTGGGTCGGATGCCCTTTTCGGAGAATTCGACCCAGAACCCGGCCTTCCAGCTCTTGTTCCCCGTTGCGACCTTCCCCACGAGAATAATTTGTCGGCGGTATCATATTCTGTTAAACTTTTTAAATCGCCTGAGACTGTCTCAACCCAAGGTCACTGCGCCGGGCCCCTGATATAATCGACCGCCCGGCCACGGATATTCACCATTACCAGCAGCTACACGGCAGACGTCATGAAATTAACTATCGGCAATTCCATCCTATCCAGCCTGATCAGCATCCTGGTAGTTTCCGTGGCGATGGTGGGTTATTTCTGGCTCCAGTCAGACTACGCCGAATATGAAATGGAACGCCAGAGCTTGCGTGCCAATTACCTGGCCACTCAGAAAGCGTTCATTAAAAGAGAGGTGGATAAGGCCGTTGATTTCATCGACTACATGAAATCGCGCACCGAAAAGCGTTTGAAGGCCACGATCCGGGCCAGGACTTTGGAAGCCTATGACATTGCCATAAATATTTATCGCGAGAACCGGGATAGCCGCTCACGAACTGAAATCGAAAAAATGATCAAGGATGCCTTGCGCCCCATCCGCTTTGCGGGCGGCCGCGGATACTATTTCGCCACCAATCTGGCCGGCATCGAAATCCTCTTTGCCGATCGTCCCCAACTGGAGGGCAAAAACCTGCTGAACATGCAGGACACACGGGGTAAATTCGTTATTCGGGATATGATCCGCATTGTTAAGGAAAAAGGGGAAGGGTTTTATGAATACACCTGGACCCGGCCCGGACGCGCGGGTAAACATTTTCCCAAAATCGCGTTCGTCAAGTATTTCGAACCTTACCAGTGGTTTATCGGAACCGGTGAATATCTGGAAGATGTCAAGCAGGATATCCAGCAGGAAGTCATCCAGCGCCTGGAAAAAGTGCGCCACAGCAAAGACGGCTATTTATTTGCATCTGATTATCGGGGGTTGAGCCTGTCCGGCCCGGCCAAGGGCCGTAACATGTATGAGGTCACAGATATCAACGGCGTTAAAATCGTACAGGAACTGATTGCCGTCGCCCGGGCCGGCGGCGGGTTTGTAAATTACGTCCTGCCCAAGTTCAAAGGGCAAAAAAGTGCGCCGAAAATCAGCTACGCCCGGGGTATCGAAGATTGGCAGTGGTATGTCGGGACCGGCATTTTCGTGGATGAAATCGAAACGGCGGTCGTCCGCTTGAAAGAAAAGCAGGATGCCGAGATCCGTCGGCATTTTGCAAAAATCCTGATCACCCTGGCGGGCCTGACTGTTATTATCCTCGTGTTAATCCGTTTTCTCGCTGTCCGGATTCGCAGGAACCTGGATTCCTTGACGGACTTTTTCCAAAAAGCCGCCACGGAATCCATTAAAATCGATCCGGCCGCCCTGCATTTTCCAGAATTCACCCGGTTGGCCGACTCCGCCAACCGGATGATCGACATGCACCACTCTGCCGAAACCGCCCTGCGCGAGGGTGAAGGGAAATACCGCCTGCTGATCGAAAATCAGACCGACATGATTGTCAAGGTCGACACAGAAGGCCGATTCTTATTTGTCAGTCCCTCTTATTGCCGGACATTCGGCAAGACCGAAGATGAATTGTTGGGAAAGACCTTCATGCCCCTGGTCCATGAGGATGATCGCGAAGCCACATCCCGCGCCATGGAAAAGCTCTACCAACCGCCCTACACCGCCTATATGGAACAACGCGCCCAAACCAAGGCCGGTTGGCGCTGGCTCTCCTGGGTCGACACGGCCGTCCTGAACGAAAACCAGGAAGTCGTCGAAATCATCGGGGTCGGCCGGGACATTACGCCGCGTAAAAATGCCGAGGCGTTGCGGGTGCGCCTGGAAACCGCCATCGAACAGGCGGCTGAATTGATTATGATTACGGATAGCAAGGGGGCAATTCAATATGTAAATCCGGCCTTTGAAGAGACGACCGGCTATGATCGGCAAGAAGTGATTGGTCAAAATCCGCGTATTCTGAAAAGCAAACGACATTCCGAGGAATTCTACCAGGAGATGTGGGACACCATTTCCTCCGGGAGGGTCTGGCGGGGCCATCTGGTCAACCGCAAAAAAGATGGCGGTCTTTACGAGGAGGAGGCTACTATCTCCCCCATACGCAGCTCGACCGGTGCCATTGTCAACTATGTTGCCGTAAAACGGAATGTCACCCGGGAAGTGGAACTGGCCAAACAGCTGCGGCAGACCCAGAAAATGGAGGCCATCGGAACACTTGCCGGTGGTATTGCCCACGATTTCAATAACATCCTTTCGGCTATTATCGGTTATTCGGAGATCGCCCTGCAGGATGTGGCAACCGACTCCCGCCTCAGGGAATACCTGGAAAGGGTCCTGGGCGCGGGCAGCCGGGCCAAGGAGCTGGTGCAGCAAATCCTGGCTTTCAGCCGCCAGGCGGAACTGGAACCAAAACCCCTGAACATCACTCCGATTGTCAAAGAGGCCCTGAAATTGCTGCGGGCCTCCCTGCCGGCGTTCATAGACATCCGACAAAACCTGACGTCTGAGGCCACCATCCAGGCGGACCCCATCCATATGCACCAGGTGGTCATGAATCTGTGTACCAACGCTGCGCATGCCATGGAAAAAGGTGGCGGCACCCTGACCGTTGCACTCGAAGACGTGGTGGTTTCAACCGAAAACGCGGACCGGATTCCGGACCTCACATCGGGGCCATTTGTTTGTCTCACGGTCCGCGATACCGGACACGGCATGCCGCGCGAAGTCGTAGAGCGCATTTTCGACCCGTTCTTCACGACCAAGGAAATCGGTGAAGGAACCGGCATGGGTCTGGCCGTTGTCCACGGCATCATCCGCACCCACCGGGGTGCCATTGTGGTCGAAAGTGAACCTGGTTCCGGCACCCTGTTCAAAGTCTATTTTCCGATTATCGCCGGCAAGACAGACCGGCCGGCACCGGAGGTGGCGCCGCTGCCCATCGGCACCGAACGCATTCTGTTCACCGATGACGAAGAATTGCAGGTCGAACTGGGCCGGGAAATGCTCGCCCGCCTGGGATATCGGGTAACAGGCTTAACCGACTGCCGAAAGCCCCTGGCGCACTTTCGAGATGACCCAACCGCCTTCGATCTTGTCATTACCGACATGACCATGCCCCATATGACCGGAGACGTCCTGGCCGCGGAACTGATCGCCATCCGCCCGGATATCCCGATCATACTTTGTACCGGCTATAGTGAACGGATCACTGAAGAAGACGTACTGGCGGCCGGTATCAAAGGCTTCATCATGAAGCCGGTCGTCATGGAAGAATTGGCCCGCCTGATTCGGAAAGTTCTCGAAGCCTAACCGCAAAGAGTGCCCTTGCGCACAACCGCCACAGCGCTTATCTTTTGTGACGCTGCCCTGCAAATGCGGACTATCTATGCGACCGCTTTCAGGTCCAGCCCTGAATTGCAACTCAACACCTTTGGAAGGAAGCCGCTGTATGGCCTTACTTAAATACCTGTTCACGTCGCTGTTGATTCTGATACCTGCCGCCGGCTGGTGCCTGGACCTCACCTATGATCTCAAAGTCAATATTGACCCGGAAAGCGGGGAATTTTCCGGCTCGGGTCTCATCCATGCAAACGAAACGGCCGAATTCAACTTGTCCGTGTCCGGACTGCAAGACATTCGCATAAACGACCGACCTGTCACCCCTGACGGCCATCAGCGAATCGCTGTCCACCTGGCAAGCGGCAAGAGAGCCCGCATCACATACAAAGCCGTATTCAGAAAAGACAAATCTCCTCACATATACATCGATCGGGAGCATGTGTTCCTTTCCGGGGGCTGGTACCCACAACCGGATACCCCGATCCGATATCGTCTGGCGGTTACCCTGCCGGAAAATTTTGTGGCGGTGGGGGCATCTGAAACGGTTTCCCGGCAAACGCATTCCGGCAGCACCACCTTTGATTTTCATTTCGACAACCCTTTGGACGGACTCTATCTGGCGGCTTCGTCCCGTTTTGTCGTCCAAAAGGAAACCCACGGCGGCATTGCCATCGAAACGTATTTTTTCAAAGAGGATGCCGCCTTGGCGGACGCTTATATCCAATACACGAAAAAGTACCTCGACATGTATACCGCCATGCTCACGCCCTATCCCTTCCGGCGCTTTGCCATCGTGGAAAATATCCTACCCACCGGATACTCCATGCCCACGTTTACCCTTTTAGGGCAATCGGTAGTGAAGTTGCCGTTTATTGTCCGGACATCTTTGGGGCATGAAATCCTGCATCAATGGTTCGGCAACTCCATATATATCGACTATTCCCAAGGCAACTGGGCCGAAGGATTGACCAACTACCTGGCCGACCACCACTATGCCGCTTTGGAGGGCCGCGGCCCGGTATACCGCAAGCAGATCATGCTCAACTACCAGGCCTATGTAAACGCGGACAACGCCATGCCGGTGAGCCGTTTTACCAGCCGTCACAACCGGGCGGAAGCTGCCATTGGCTATGGCAAATCCGCCATGATCTTCCATATGCTGCGCCGCAAGTACGGGGATGAGGACTTTTTCGCAGCTTTGCGGGAACTGATCTATACCCGCAGTTTTCAGGAAGCCTCCTGGATGGATGTCCGACGGGCCTTCGAAAAAACCACTTCTGAAAACCTGGAAGACTTCTTCGCGCACTGGCTCGATCGCCGGGACATACCAACCATAAACGTAGAAAATGTCAAGCTCACCCTCGATCGGGGCCGGTTGGCCCTGAGCTTTGCGATCGTGCAAAGCGGTACCCCCTACCGACTGGCTCTACCCATAACGGTAAAGACCCCCCGGTCCCAGCATGAGCGGGTAGTGACAATTTCTCAAAGTTCCACCGAGGTGCTCATCCCCCTGGATGCGTCACCGCGGGAGGTGGTTCTCGATGGAGAATATGACATCATGCGTACTGTGCAGCCGGCCGAACGCCCCCCGATTTTAGCCGATATACTGGGCAGCGACAGTGTTTTTGTAGCTGCCGCCGCCCGGCAGCGATCGGTTTACAAGCCCCTGGTAGATGCCCTGGGTATCCCCAAAGCGGCCTGGATCGATCCGGATAGCGTTCATTTCGATCGTCTTAAAACGTCTAATCTGATTATTGCGGGATTCACAAACCCATTGGCCAGCCGCTTTCTGGGTGGCCGTCGGACGCCGCCGGAAGGTGTCCGCCTGGAAATCTATAAAAATCCCTTTGCTCCTGAAAAACGCTTGATGCTTGTACAGGCCGGGAGTGTGGATGAAGCCAGGGCGGTTGTCCGCAAATTACGCCACTATGGTAAGTATTCAACGCTTGCTTTTCAGAATGGACGCAATACAGTCAAGACCACCGCGGGGTCCAACGCAGGCATACCGGTGCTGTCTCAACCGCAACCACTGGTGGTCCAGCCACAAGAAAAGGAAACCCTAGCGGACATTATTCCGGAAATCCGGTCCAAACAAGTGATCTTCGTGGGTGAACAGCACGACCGTTTGGCGCACCACTTAAACCAACTGGCCGTCATCCAGGCCCTGCATACGGTCGGTGACAAAATCGGGGTGGGCATGGAGATGTTTCAGGCTCCCTATCAACCAGTCATCGATGCCTACCTGGCCGGCAGGATCGATGAGCGCGAATTCCTGCGGCAATCGGAATATTATGAACGCTGGCGCTATGATTATCACCTTTATAAACCGATCATAGATTACCTGAAGGCCAACCAAATCCCTCTGGTCGCGCTCAATGTTTCCGGCGAGATATCCCGTCAGACCGGCCGAGAGGGCCTTGACAGCCTTTCAGCCGAGCAACGCCGCCAGGTCCCCGCGCATTTAGATTTTAGCGACGACCGATACCGCGAAGATCTCAAGCAGGTTTTCAATCTGCACGGCAGTGAAACCGGCCTGAACGAATTCAACTATTTCTACCAGGCCCAAACGCTCTGGGACGAGGCCATGGCTTCCCGGGCCGCCGCCTGGATGGAGGCCAACCCGGACCACAAACTGGTGGTCCTGGCCGGTAACGGGCACCTGCGTTACAAATATGGTATCCCGCAAAGATTGTTTCGGCGTGTCGCCCAACCGTATGCCGTGATCGTACAGGATGAAGACATCGAACCGGGCATTGCCGACTACGTCCTGTTCACCACACCGATCGAAGGCGTCAAGTCACCGAAACTCGGTATCATGGTAACAGAACAAGGGGGTGCGTTGGCCGTGAAAAGCGCCATCGAACATGGTCCGGCCGGAAAGGCCGGCCTGGCCGCCGGAGACATTATAACCGCCGTGGCCGGCCACCCGATCAAAACCCTGGCGGATCTGAAAATTGCCCTGTTTTACACGAAACACGGAGACCGTGTTCAGGTAGACATCAACCGGGATGGTGCTTTGCTGGTAAAAGAAGTGTTACTAAAAGCTCGTCCGAAGCATATTTCCCTGCCCAATAGATAGAGGCTATCTGCAAAATAGGATTTTAATTCCCCGCAAAAAGCACACAGGGTCTGCGACAATTCAAGGCGGCCGCGAGGTTCCCCCGCGTTGCGGGACTTCCCTCCTGATCATTTCCGCAAATGTGGGTCGCAACCGAGGTGCCAGCGAAGCCAATGCCCATCGTGGTGAATACGCAAGCACCTCGAGGATGTCGCTTCGCTTCACTTCGTGCCGAAACCGAGCGCCCAACGCCGGAATTGGGATAAAAGACATTTTTAAGATAGCCGCTCGTGTTCTCTATAAGGAACACCCAGCCGCTGCATCCACCGACGCCGATTTGCAACTAAAACCAGACTTGACCACAGGCAGGTACCCCTGCTAAAATTCAAGCCGTCTTAGATGTGTTCATCTTGAATCCGCTTCATTTATGTCACGTTACCCGTATTTCGACGTGCACAGCACTACTCCGCAAAATAAAGAGCCCGACTCGACCGGTGGTAACAGGTCGTTTTTCGACGCTCATTTTGACTTTCTGACTCGGAACTAAGCTGAACATCCCGGCGAACCGCCAGGTTCCCCGAAATAGGGTTTTTGTCTTTTTCATCTAGAAATTTGTGCTTGCCTGGAAATTTAACGTTTCGTTTACATGCAAAGGAGGCTCAAAATGAAAAGCTGCAAACTTTTGTTGGTGTTGTTGGCAGTCGGCCTGCTGGTTTTTGCAAGCAGCCCGGTGCTGGCCGCAAAACCGATTATAATTGGCAGTCCCCTGTCGACTGCATTTTTGTATGGCTGGGATGCGGAAAGGGGCATCCGCCTGGCCATCGAGGAAATCAATGCCGCCGGAGGCGTCAACGTGGGTGGCACCAAACGGCCCTTTGCGGTGGAAGTGATCGACACCCGCGATCTTGAGCCGGGTGTGCCGGTCAGTGAAGCGCTTCTGGCAGTGGAAAAACTTATTTTGGACAAAGAGGCCGATTTCATCGTCGGAGGACCGGTGCGCTCGGAAGCCGCCCTGGCAGCCATGCCCCTTTTATCCAAATATAAAAAAGTTTCCATCGTCACCACCGGCGTACTGACGCCCAAATACCACGCCATGGTGGCCAAGCAGTACGATAAGTTCAAATATTGCTTCCGCATTCACGGTGAAGCCAAACAACTGGTCGGGGAAATGTTTGCCAACTTCGGTGCCCTGAAGGAGAAACATGGCTTCAACAACCTGTTCATCATCGCCCAGGATGTATCCCATGCCCGCGGGGCCGCCAAAGTCATGCAGAAAGTGGCCACAAAAAAGGGTTGGAATGTAACCGGCGTTGAAATCTACCCCACCGGCGCCACCGACTTTTCCATAGGTCTTTTAAAGGCCAAGCGTACTAAGAGCGAAATCATCAATATCTGGATGGACATGCCGGAAAGCGCCATCTTGCTCAAGCAGTGGTACGAGATGAAGATCCCGGCCCTGCCCTTCGGCTCCACCCTGGCCGCGGCTGAGCAGCCCGGCTTCTGGAAAGCCACCAACGGAAAAGGTGCTTATACCCTCTGCAACGTTGTGAATGCGGGGAATGCACCGTCCGAGGCCACCGAGTGGACCATGAAATTCTACAATGCCTACACCAAGCGCTGGGGGGTGGAGCCTGAAGGCCTGGGCACCTCCAGCAGCTACATGGCGGTGCAGGTCTTGAAAGATGCCATTGAGCGGGCCGGGAGCCTGGATTCCGACAAGGTGGTTGCCGAACTGGAGAAAACAGACGTCATGGGTGTCTATGGCCGGTTGCGTTTCGATCCCAAGAGTCACCAGGTTATCCCGGCTGCCGATCCCAAAGACGGTGCCGTGGGCAGTATCCTGCAGTGGCAGGACGGCAAGCGGGTGGTGGTCTATCCGGCCAGCATCGCCAAGGGCGAGATTCTGCTGCCGCCCTGGATGAAGAAGTAAAAACACCGAAAGGAGTAGAGCGGCCTCGCCCGCACCCAGGTCGCTTTGCTCCAACGAGTAACCACCAAAGTGTCGGCATCGATCATATTTGCAACAGACGGATTTGCAGGCCGTGTTCGATTCCGATCCCGATAGCGATTTCGATTACGGAAAGGCCCAATGGAAATACTTGTATACGGCACTATCAATAGTGTCACCCTGGCCCTGTACGCCCTGGGATTCGCCCTTGTCTACGGCATCAGCCGCCTGCCGAATTTTGCCCATGGCGCCTTGTACGTGCTCAGCGGGTTCATCACCTGGAGTGTCATCAATACGTTGGGGCTGCCCTACCTGGTAGGCATCATTATCTCCCTGATCATCACCGCTTTGATCGGCGCCTTGATATATCAGTTTTTCCTGATCCGCATCAGGGGTATGGAAATCTCCGAAATCATCGCGTCTTATGCCGTTGCCCTGGCGATCCTGGAAGGGCTGCGCTGGGGCGGATTCAAAGGCATGACCTACACCCTGCCCTCTTTTATCGATGGCAGTACGACTATTTTCGGTGTCCTGGTGGATTATCAGCGCCTCGTGGTGGTGGCTATCGGGGTGGTGCTGGTCGCCCTCTTGTGGGCCTTTACCCATTACACCCGGATCGGCCTGGCCCTGCGGGGTATGGCCCAGGATGAACGGGCCGCCCTTATGTTGGGCGTCGACTCGGACATCATGGCCGTGGTCGCCATGGGCTTGGGGTCCATGCTGGCAGCTTTTGCGGCCATCTTGTTGCTGCCGCTGGGCAATATCGTGGTCGAGTCCGGCTACAACGTCCTCATCCTGGCCATCGCGGTCTGCATCGTCGGCGGCATCGGCAGCTGGGCCGGGGCCGTACTGGCAGCGTTTCTGATTGGTTTCGCCCAGATCTTGACCGTGGTGTACCTGGGCTCCCACTACCAGATGATGGTTGCCCTGCTGGCCATCATCCTCACACTGATTCTCAAACCGTCGGGCCTGTTTGGACAACAGAAGGAACTGGAGGAAAGAGTTTGAACACTGCAAGCCCCAAACGCCGCAAGGAAAGAATCGACCGCGGCATCAAGATTCGCTCGGACGGGCTTTACGCCCTGATGTCCTGGCGTGAAATGGCCTACCTGATCATACCGCGCACGGTCCTGATCGGCGGATTGCTGCTGCTGCCTCTGGTGCTGCCGGGCATGTACTGGCCGCGCGTCATCACCATTACCTGCATTTATGCCCTGCTTGCCCTGGGGTTTGATTTTTTGGCACACTACGTGGGGCTGGTATGCCTGGGCGGAGCCTTTTTCGTAGGGGTCGGCGGTTACCTGGCCGCGATCTTGAACACGTCGTTCGGCCTGCCCCCCCTGTTGACTGTGCCGCTGGCCACGGTGCTGGGGGCCGGTATCTGCACCCTGCTGCTGTTTCCCTGCCTGCCGCTGCGCGGTGTCTACTTTGCCATCGTGAGTCTCATGTATCCCTTGTTCGCCGCGCGGGTCATCGAAGCTTTCGACATCTTCGGGGGTACGGACGGCATCCTGGGCATCGAGGGTTTTAGCAACCGCTGGGTCGAGCAGTATTTTGTCATCGGTATCATGCTTGTATTTCTCTTCGCGCTGCGGCGACTGGTCAATACCGACCTCGGCCTGGTGCTACGCGGTGTCAAGGACAACGACCAGGCCATCCGGGCCTCGGGTATGAACATCACCCGTTTCAAGACCATCGCCGTTTTTATCGCCGCTGCGCTGGGCTGCCTGGGCGGCGCCTGCCTGGTCCATATTTACATGTGGTCCGGTATCTCGCAGTTTGCCCTGGACTTCTCCATCCTGCCCATCGCCGCCACGGTCATCGGCGGCAGTGCCACCCTGGTGGGCCCGGTGTTGGGCTGCCTGATCCTGCTGGCCTTTGTCGTGTTCCGCAGCGAGGGGTTGATGGTTTACGGCCAGCGTAAATATCATCAGTTTGAAAGGTGGACCAACATATGACCGGCGAACCGATCCTCCAGGTAAAAGAAGTAACCAAAACCTTCGGCGGCATCATCGCCCTTAACCGGGTCAGTTTCGAAGTCGGCGAAGGCGAGATTCTCGGCATCATCGGACCGAACGGCTCCGGCAAAACCACGGTGGTCAACTGCATTACCGGATTTATCAAAGCCTCCTCGGGCAGGGTCTATTTTCGGGGCCGGAATATCACCGGCAAACCGCCGCACACTATCGCCGACATGGGGGTCACCCGGACGTTCCAAATCATGCGGCCGTACTACAGCCTGCCGGCCTATAAAAACCTGGTGATTCCGTTATTCTCTCCTCGGGCCAGGCGGACCGGAGGCTGGCGCGGCGGCGGCAAGATGGGGGATCGCAATACGGTCAGTATCGATATCCTGGAGGAAATCGGTTTCGAACGCGACTCATATGTGCCCTACAAGACAACGGCCACGCTGCCCACCGGCTATCTTAAACGCCTGGAACTGGCCCGGTGCCTGGCCCTGAAGCCTGAAATCATCATCTGCGACGAGGTCTTTTCCGGCCTCAGTATGAGCGAGATCGCCAGTATGGTCCCGCTGATTGAGCGGCTCCAAATGGACGGCATCACCCTGATCATGATCGAGCACCGGCTGCGGGAGCTGTTTCGCGTCGCCAACCGGGTTATGGTGCTCAATTTCGGCGAAAAGCTGGTGGAGGGCAACGCCGCAGAGGTCATGGCCGATCCCCGCGTGCGGGAAGCCTACTTCGGATCGGAAGAGGTCAAGGAGGTCATGGATCATGCTTGAAGCAAGCGGGCTGATGGTTTTTTACGAAAATATGCTGGCCCTGAACAATGTGAGCATACGTTGCGGCGAAAACCAGATTGTCGGTGTCTTCGGCGCCAACAGCGCGGGCAAATCGACCCTCATGTATGCCCTGTCCGGTATCATGCTCGACATCCGCAAAAAAGAAGAAATGGCCGGCGGAGAGCGGATCACCCTGTCCGGCAACATCCGCTATAAAGGGTAGGCTATTGAACATGTAAAACCCAGTCGGCGGGCGCGCATGGGCATTGTGCTCTGCCCGGAGCGCCGGCGGATCTTCAAAGAGAGTTCGGTCCTGGAAAACCTGAAGATAGGCGGCTACCTGGCCACCAAGGCCCAGGCTAAAGAAACCCTGGACTATATCTTCAAGATATTTCCGGCCCTTTACAAGCTGCGCTCGCGTCTCGGCGGCTTCCTCAGCGGCGGCGAACAGCAGATGCTGGCCATCGGCCGGTCCCAGATGGCACAGCCGAAAATATTGCTGCTCGACGAACCGCTGTTGGGGCTGAGCCCCCTGATGCAGGCCCTTTTAATGCGGGCTACCCGGGAAATTTGCGATGAGCGCAAGATCGCCATCATTGTCACCGAGCAGTACGCCCGCCCGGTATTTCCCATCGTGGATTATGCTTTTATCCTCGAAAACGGCTCCGCCGTCCTGGAAGGCACCCATAAAGAATTGATGGACAACCCTGATGTACGTGCCGCTTATTTTGGTGTTGAATAAGGAGTCTGAGTGAGCATGGAACCAAGCACCGTTGATCTTTCTACGGAATTGACCTTTACCCGGTTCGACCGGATGAGCAAAAGATACCCGGAACGCCCGGCTGTAATCTATCTCGGGGAACGATTCTCCTATCGCCGCCTGCGTGAATTGAGCGAACGCTTTGCAGGAGGCCTTTCGGCGCTCGGCGTCGGCCAGGGCGACCGGGTCATGGTCTATATCGCCAACTCAGTCCAGTGGGTGATCGCTTTTCTGGGCATCCAGAAAATCGGGGCCGTGATTGTTCCGGTGGCACCGATATATACATCCCATGAAATCATTTACATGATTAAAGATGCGGATGTGAAAACCATCGTCTGTGCCGACACCAATTTCTGTTACGTCCAGGAAGCGCTCGACCAGACCGACCTCGCCCACGTCGTCGTTACCAACCTGATCGACCTACTGCCCGGATGGAAAAAACTGCTGGGGTTTCTCTTCGACCGGATACCAACCGGAAAAGTCGGCAAAGACAGCCGAATCCACAAATTTATACAACTGCTGGACACCACGCCTTTCAAAGAGGCGGTCTCGCTCGACCCGGCCAAGGATCTGGCCTACATCCTCTACACCGGAGGTACCACAGGCTTTCCCAAGGGCGTCCCTGGTTCTCACATTGGCATGACCTCCTACGTCAACGACGTCACCGAAGATATTGCCGGCGAACACCTGTACGAGGGTCGGGATACCTACATTGCCATCAACCCGCTGTTTCATATCATGGCCCTTGGGTTCTTTATGTCTATCGGGCTGAACAAGGGCAATACCACGGTCCTGATGCCCAACCCCCATGTGGATGCCATTTTGGAAACCATTGCCCGCTACAAGATCCGTTGGCTGCTGGGCGTCCCGGCCTTGTACCGCATGCTTCTGGAAAACGACCGCCTGGACCGCTACGATCTGAGCTCCGTGCAATACTGCTATTGCGGCGGCGATGTGCTGCCCGCGGAGGTCAAGGAGCGCTGGCGCGCCCACTGCGGTATCCCTATCTATCAGGTCTATGGTTCCACCGAAGTCGGCCATGTCACCTACAGCAAAATCGGCATCGAGCCCAGCCCCCGCGCCATCGGTTTCCCCCTCAAAAGCCGCGAGTGCCGCATCGTCGACCCGGTCACCCTGGAACAGGTTCCCACCGGAGACAGCGGAGAGCTGCTGGTCACCTCCCCTTACACGTTGAAAGCATACCTGAAAAAACCGGAGGAAACGGAGAAGGCCTACGTTGAGCTCGATGGCCGTACCTGGTGCCGGATGGGGGATTTCGTCAGCGCCGAGCCCACCGGCGAACTCATCTACGTAGAGCGTTCGGCGGACATCATTAAACATAAAGCTTTTCGTGTATCGGCCTCTGAAGTGGAAGCCACGCTCCAGGATCACCCGACCGTCATCGGGGCCTGCGTAGTCGGGGTCCCGGACCCGAAAGTGGGTGAACGCATCAAGGCCATCGTGGTGCTCAAGGAAGATGCCCGCGGCGTCGGCGGTACCGAGTTGATCCGTTTCTGCCAGGAACGCTTGGCCGCCTATAAGGTACCTTCCTACATTGAGTTCCGGGATATGCTCCCCAAGTCGAAAGTCGGCAAGCTGCTACGCCGGGAAGTCCGCGACGACGAGGCCCGCCGGACTTCGAAAGACAAGAAACTGTTTTCCTGATAAGGAGAGGACCATGGATCTATTCGCAGCAATTGAAGGCCGGCGCAGCTGCCGGCAATTCGCACCGGAGGTCGTGGATGCGGCCAAGATCGAACGTATTTTGGAAGCCGCTATCTGGGCCCCCTCACCACTCAATACCCAGCCCTGGAATTTCATCGTCATAACCTCGCAGGAGAAAAAAGACGCGATCCTGGCCGAGGCCGAAAGATGCAAAGCCTGGGCCATCGAACAAAGCGGCTGGAAATGGCTGCATTCCTATGGCCTTGATTTTCTGAAGCAGGCCCCCGTAGTTATCGCCGTGGTGGGTGATCCTCAGAAATCCGGTGTCGACATGTTTCAGACCGAAGGTAGCGTCGGGTATAAACTGGCCTGTGCCGCCGCCATCCAGAACATGCTCCTGGCCGCCCAGGCCCTTGATTTAGGCAGTCTCTGGTTTACCTTTTTTGACAGGGGCGAACTGCGTAAAATTTTGGATATCCCGGAAGACAAGACCCCGATCTCACTGGTCTGCATCGGCAAACCGGCTCAAACGCCGGCTGCGGTTCCGCGCAAACCAGTTGAGAAACTGACTTCGTATATAGAGTAAGGTAAAGCCAACATTATGGTTCTGCAGGGCTTTACCCACAAAAAGTGATCTTATAATAGAATCGCAAGACAATCAGGCGGATTTGCGCCACTTTTGTCATCCCAGTGAAAGAGGCTGTGTCAAAATGTTCAATTTGGCTTCAGGTCAAGGAAGATAAAAATTTCAACCGCAGGAGTACATTGCGTATTTTGAGGATTGTAATTTTTATCTGACACCGAGATGGAGCCAAAGGGGGCATTATGACACAGCCTCGAAAGCCGGGATCCAAATTACTGGCATGGACCCTCTGGATGCCGGCCTACGCCGGCATGACGGCTGAAACTCATCGGCAAAGATATAGCTCAATTAAGATTCAATTTTGCCGACTGACCGATATTTCAGGCCTATCATTGAGAGAGAAGGTAAAATGAGCATGAATGTACTAGATGACAAACGCATCCTGGCTGTCGACGATGAGCCGGATGTCCTCGATACCCTGGAGGACCTCTTGGATGACCACCCCGGGCTGATCTTTGACCGGGCCACGGATTACGAGACCGGCTACCACCTGCTCAGATCCTGGACTTACGATGCCGTCATTCTCGATATCATGGGCGTCCGGGGATTCGATCTGCTCAACGCATCTGTCCACCTGGGGTTTCCGACGGTTATGCTCACCGCCCATGCCTTTTCGGCCGAGGCCCTGCAGCAATCCATCGAAATGGGGGCCCGGGCCTATATCCCCAAAGAGAACATGCTCGATATTGCCGATTTTCTGGAAGACGTCCTGACCCTGGAACACGGCTCGGGGTTGAAGCGCATGTTCCAGCGACTGGGCGGCGCCTTCGATAAGCGTTTCGGATCCCGCTGGATGGAAGATAAAAAAACCTTCTGGGAGCAGGTAACTTCCGGCACATACAAGCCCGGGCCGGTGATATTGAAGGAATAGGTTGCTTGGGTAGAAGACTGAAGGCTGAAGGAAAAAGCATGAAGTCAGACGTCGGAGGTCGGTTAAATGCAGGGGCCGGAATCAGGAGTCAGGGGGCTGGGCTTCGCTCAAGGCTACGCCCGGCAAGCAGAAAAAGTTTCCCTCCCCTGGCGGGAGGGATTAAGGGAGGGGGAAGCTTCGCTATTTCTGCTTATGGGAAAAAAATCATTTTAACCATTATTTAAAGCCTGTCCGGATTAAAAGGCTCCTTATCGATCTTCAAGGCACCTATAAACCCGGACCGGCTATCCTGAAAAATGAAAACATCACACGGTGCTCGTTATGCCAGGTTGTATGCGCTGGAACAAATCGGTATTCACAAAAGCATCCGGGTGGCTCGTATTGCTGCTCTGGCTAAACCCGGGACAGGGGGCCGGACTTGCGGGTCAGCGTATGAACAACGGATTTGACGATCACCTGATTGCATTGCCCGCCCCGGATACCCGTGGTACCCGACCCCTTGAAACCACCCTCTCTAAACGGCGTTCGATTCGCAAGTATAAAGATTCGGCGTTGACGCTGCCCGAGGTATCCCAGCTGTTGTGGGCCGCCCAGGGAATTACCAGTAAACGCGGATTCAGGACCGCCCCCTCGGCCGGCGCGCTGTATCCCCTCGAGCTCTATGTCGCCGCCGGTCAGGTCCAGGGTCTGGGGGCCGGTATCTTCCACTATCTCCCGCAGAAGCATGCACTGGAATTGATTGAAAAGGGTGACCAGCGCGAAGCCCTGGCCCGAGCTGCTCTCGGTCAACAGCCTGTCAGACAGGCCCCGGCTGTTTTCATCTTTGCCGCGGTGCCGGGCCGGACCGCCGTCAAGTATGGCCGCCGCAGCGTTCGCTATGTTCTGCAGGAAGTCGGCCACGCCGCCCAGAATATCTGCCTGCAGGCCGTCGCCCTGGAGCTTGGGTCCGTGGTCATCGGGGCATTTTCAGATGAGGATGTCGCCCGAATCCTGAAGCTCAAAGATGACGAGATGCCGCTTTGCCTGGTTCCAGTCGGACGGTAGGTTTGCAGAGGTCAGAGATCGGCCAAAATCAGGAGTCTGGAATTAGGAGTCAGGTATCCAGGCTTCGCTTAAGGCTCCGCCCGGCAGGCAGGCAAAGTTTCCCTCCCCTGGTGGGAGGGATTAAGGGCGGGGGATGTTTGATAAATCTGTTTGGTGTAAATCTAAACCCAAGCATCAAACTATCCTCTAAAACCTATCCGGGCTAAACGGCCCCGGATCAATCTCCGGCTGCATGCCGCGCACCAAATCCGCCACTAGCTTCCCCGTGCCCGGGGCCATGGAAATTCCCAGCATGCCGTGGCCGGTGGCCAGGACCAGGTTGGCGTGGTTTCGCGGCCGACCGATAATAGGCAAATCGTCATAGCTCATGGGGCGCAGGTCGCTGCGCTCTTCAAGCAGGGGCTCACCGAACGGCTCCTTCAGGTATCGGGCTGCGGATTTTTTAATGCGCGCAATTCTTCTCCGGTTAATGGATAAACCGTAACCGGAAAACTCCATCGTCCCCCCCAGCCGGTAGGCATCCTTCCAGGGCGTGGCGACGACATTGGTTTCGAACATATAACAGGGGATCTGCAGGCAAATCCCCGGCCGCGGCATGGTCAGGGTATACCCTTTTCCCGGCTGGACCGGAATCCGGCTTTCAAGCCGCCGGGCCAACTGCCGACTCCAGGCGCCCAGGGCCACGACATACCGATCGGCCGTGAATTTGCCCTGCGTGGTTACCACACCGCGTACTGCCTGCTTATCTCCCGCAAGACCCTCGACACAGCAGTCTTCCACCAGGCTCACGTCGAGACGCTCCAGGGCCGCGCGCCAATCCGCTACCAAACGCTCCGGTCGCAGGTGGAAATCGTCAGGGTGATGCCAGGCCCCGTATAGGTCTTCCCTAAGGGCCGGTTCCAGTTTTGCCAGGGCCGCACCGCGATAGGGCTTAGCTTCCAGCCCATAGTGCTTCAAGAGCGCATTGGTCCGGCCGTAGCGCTGCATCCCATCGCGGGTGCGACAGACCATCAGCACCCCGTTTTGCTCGCGGCCGCCGTCGATTACGCCGCCGTCAAACAGATCGGCATAAAGCACGGCTGAATATCTCAATATGGTTTCACGGGCGGCCACCGCATGTTCAAGATGGCCCCGGGTGCATTTTAAGGCAAACCCCAACAGCCACCGTACTTTTTCAAGATCCAGCTCCGGCTTGATGTAAAGGGGCGATTTGCCCACCAGCATCCGGGCCAGTTCGTGGGTGACGGCGCCCGGTGCGCACAGCGGCGGCAGATCGCTGGTGAACACGAAGCCGCAGTTTCCGGAAGATGCTCCGGCACCGATCTTGTCCCGCTCGATAACCCGCACCCGCACCCCGGCCCGGGCCAGGTAATAGGCGCTGGCCAGCCCGATTACCCCACCGCCCAGGATTAAAACATCACTATGCCTATCGTTTGCCATCTATCTACACGTTCCTTTCAATCGTCACGCAACAACTCGAATATCCAAACAAACCTGAACATAATCGAATTGTGCAGCTATGTCCATTCGTCATGGCCGTCACCTCGGTGAAAGCCGGGGTAAGGCGATATACGCCAACATGCCTTTAATGAAACACCGGTTTTCGCCGGCGTGATGTAAAATTCAGGCTTTAAAATCAAGTCTCATTAAACAATATTTTACCATTGTTAACAGCACCAGGAACGGTATTGCACTGAACCTCAATATTGGCTATGAAAAGATGCTTAATGAATAATCCCGCATGATGTGATTCGCTACTTCGCGGGTCGTAGCCGTGTAGGTCTAAATGCCTTAAGCTCCTGTAATTATGAGTTTTCGCCTTTCACCTAACACTTAAAACGTAACACCTAAAACAATGATTTGGATTTTCCCATGAGCCAACTGTATGTCATTTCCGCTGTCGGCAAGGATAAACCCGGCCTGGTCTACTGTGTCACCAACGTCCTGGCAGAGCTCGGCATCAACATTGTGGATGTGGACGCCCGCTCGGTAAGAGGGCACTTTTCCTTGTTCATTGTCATCGACCTGAGCACCTCCGACTATGGGTTCGAGAAAATGTATACCAGCCTGAAACCCCTGGAATCGAATTTCAATCTGGGCCTCAACATCGAACCATATGAAGCCGGCCGCCGCAAAGCCGAGAAGCGCATGATGGTTCTGACGGTCATGGGGCAGGACCGGCCGGGAATCGTAGCCGGCGTTTCCGGCATCCTGGCGGAGATAGATATCAACATCGAGACGATCCGGATGATCGCCCGCGGCGATTACATCGCCATGGAACTGAGCGTGGACGCGTCCGAAGTACCGGATATGTCCGTCGCCCGCAAAACCCTTTATAACTTTTCGGAAGAGACCGGATTGGATGTTTCCTTGCGGGATCACGACATCTTCGAAAAACCCAAACGGGTCGTCATCTTCGACTGCGACAGCACAATCATCCAGGAAGAAGTCATTGACGAACTGGCCAAGGTGGCCGGCGTCAGTGAACGGGTAAAGGAGATGACCGACCGGGCCATGCAGGGCGAGCTGGATTTTGAAGCCGCCCTCAAGGAGAGGGTCAGCCTGCTCAAGGGCCTGACCGCGGAACAACTGGAATTGCTTTCCGGGGCCATCAACCTGACGGCCGGCGCCGAAGAATTGATCGCCACGTTGCATTTCATGGGTTACAAGGTAGGCGTTATATCCGGGGGGTTCACGTTCTTCACCGACTACCTGAAGAAAAAACTCAACCTGGATTACGTATTCGCCAATGAATTGGAAATCGAGGACGACGTGGTCACCGGCCGCATAAAAGGCGAGATCATCGATGCGAACCGCAAGGGCGAAATCATCCGCAGAATTGCAAACAGCGAAGGTATTTCCATCGACCAGGTAGTCGCGGTGGGCGACGGGGCCAACGACCGCTTCATGCTCGAAAATTCAGGCCTGGCGATCGCGTTCAATCCCAAAGAGATCTTGAAAGAGTACAGCGATGGGATGATCAATAGTGACAATATTTCGGGACTGCTGCACTTTCTGGGCATTCCCGAGTTGAACAAATAAAAGGGTTCAAGGTGCCGAGGGGCCAAGGGGTCGAGTGAAAAGACAGAACCCATTACCCCAAGTTCGGAGATTTGAGCCCTTGAAATGCAGTGCTGACTTGGGATACAAAGAGTCGGGGATGTAAGTAATTTGCTCGAGAGGTTTCTAAGGCAGGAACGCTTTTCCACTTGAACCCTTGACCCCTCGGACCCTTGGATCCTTAATCTGCTCTACCCCTTTGAAAAGAATTAGAGAAGATTCAATCAAGCGGAGATCTGACGCAATGAAAAAGATAGACTACATGTCCGTAGCAGACGAAGCCATGGCCAAAATCAAGAAAGGTGTGTTCCTGACGGTCAAAGCCGGCAACCGGCTGAACACGATGACGATCGGCTGGGCCACTATCGGCTATTGCTGGCAAAAACCATTTTCATGATTATGGTCCGCAACTCGCGGCACACCTTTTCCATTATCGAGGATGCTACCGATTTCACCGTTTCCATCCCGGCTCTGGATATGAAAAATGCGATCATGTATTGCGGCACGCAGTCCGGCAGGGATGTGGACAAGTTCAAGGAACTCGGCATGGAAACCAAAGCTGCCCAGCAGACCTATTCGCCGATCATTGATTTGCCCGGCCTGCACTTCGAGTGCCGCATTGTGCATAAGAGCGCCATGGATCCCCAATTCTTAGTGGAAAGCTACCAACACTTCTACCCGGAAAAAGACTATCATACACTCTACTTCGGGGAAATTCTGGAATGTTATGAGGTTTAGCTAACCTTCAGCGGGTGGTTTACTATTTCGCAGCTTTTTACACGTAGTAAAGCTCTTCTGACTTCCGACCTTAGACCTCTGACCTCAGGGTTTTTCCTTCAGCCTATTTACCCGGTGGGAATTGGGCCAATATCTTCTCAACCAGCTCGTTGTAGATTTTTTCTGTTTTCTCGGGCTTGGGGTGCCTCGGCAGGTAGCGGGTCCCCTGGCCGCGCCACAAAAGGTTGCCCTGATTATCGGTCAGATCGATAACCAGCAACCCCTCGTCATATTGGGACACACGGTGGCCGGTGCCGACGGCTACCCCACCGTGCCGGCCATAGGTGCCCACGCCGAAGCCAACGGTACCGCTTACATCGTCGTAGCGGAGTCTCCGGCTGATAGAATACTGGTAGGCCACCTGGAAATCACCCCGGCCCGTCGGTTCCGCCTGATAGCCCTTTTCCTGCAAAACACGATCAATTGCCCGGCGGATGCGTTCATTGAGCAGGGGGTTGTCCACGCGAACATCACCGGTTGTGGTCTGCCGGGCAGTTAGCCACCGGTAGCTTTTCAAAACCGGCAGGGGTTTGGCCAGATCATAATCCTGGCTCACCCTGACACTCGAACAGGCGACAATCGTGCTGATTAGCAGCAGCAAAGCTATCAGGTATGATCTTGTCATGGCCTCAACCTACAATTCGACCAGAGGTGAGAGGCGTTTCTGACTTCCGGTATCAGACCTCCGATCTCTTGAATTTTACACCTTCAGCCTTCTACCTTAAACCTTCCATCTAACAGGCACAAGCCCGTATCCCCGCTTACTGCTCCATAACTACCGTAAAACCTGCCTTCTGCCAAGCTTCAATGCCACCTTTGAGGTACCAGAGCCTCTCGGGTTTGTATAAGAAGTTCTTGAGGAACCTGGTTGCAACGGGCGCTTGTTTCCCTCTGATATCATAAAGTACCAGCGTTTTGTATCTGGGCAGTTCACTCATCAGTTTATTCAGACGATACAAAGGATAATCTATTGTAAAAGCATCGATGCGCCCGAACTTCTGAATTGAAACCAGAGCCCGAATATCGACCAAAATGGTATCCTGGTCTGAAGAGAGCATGCTGTTCAGGGTTTTAGGATCGACACCAGATTTACATTTCTCATTTAGAAAGGGAAGTTGAACCTGGACATCTTTGCCCGCTTTCTTCCAGCCCTTGAGACCGTCGCGATACCAATAAACATTACTGTAACCCAGCTCGACTGCCGCCCCGGCAGCCTGTTTGGATTTCACTCAACCGGGCCCGTGACAGTAGAACACAATCGGGTGATCCCATTTTTTAGGCATTCCATAGAAATTCTTAACCAGTTCGTAGGGAATGCAATCCGAATTGGGAATGTGTCCGGCACCAAACTCAATCGGGCTGAGGCTGAACGCTAAAATAGGCTTGTTGGGTGAGGCCAGCATTTGGTTCAACTGGTCCGTGTTAATTATCCTGTAGGCGGCCTGGGCTGAGTTGAAACCAAATGTCAAAAACAGGCCAACCGCCAGTGCGACCATACAAAATCGCATCGTCGTTTTCATTTCCTCCTCCTTGTCATGATCTAAGTTCCCCTATTTATGAAATTCTGCTCGGTTCTAATATCGCCGGGTGATTGGGAAACTTTAATCAACACTCTGGCAGGCTGATCTAAGCATCCAAAATCAGATGGAAATCCTGGATTTCAAACCAACCTCCGGCCAATAGTGTTCCTGAACTGCCGGCTGTGAAGGGCGAGCTTTCGGGCCCAACGCCTGACAGCGGGTATCAGGCATCAGACCTCTGGTTTACCTTCAGCCGGCTACCTTAAACCTTCTACCTGCCAGGCGCAGCCTGGCCCAGCATCTCCCGCGCGTGCTCCAAAGTGGTCTGGCTAATCTTGACGCCGCCGAGCATCCGGGCCACTTCCTGAACGCGCTGCTCTGGATTCAGGGGTTCGATGTGGGTCAGGGTCCGCTTGTTTTTGACCTTTTTATATATAAGAAAATGGTTGTCGCCGAAACGGGCGATCTGGGGCAGGTGGGTGATGCAAATGACCTGGCATTTACCGGCCAGTTCGGACAGCTTCTTGCCGACCACTTCGGCCACGCCGCCGCCGATACCGGCATCGACCTCGTCGAACACCACGGTTTCCACCGACTCGGTACCGGCCAGAATAACCTTGAGGGCCAGGACCACCCGGGAGAGTTCCCCGCCGGAAGCAATCTTGGAAAGGGGTTTGAGGTCCTCGCCCACGTTGGGTGCAATGAGAACCGCAACGGAATCGATCCCGGTTTCCGTCAGCAGGCAATCCCTGTAGGTCAGACTTTCATCTGTCTTTTCATCCGGCGCCAGCCGATCCACCACCACCTTGAAGCGGGTCCCTTTCATTTCGAGCCCGGCCAATTCGGCAGCCACCAGCTTGGAGAGCCGCACACCGGCTTTCCGGCGCTTTTCGGAAAGTTTCATTGCCAAGCTGCCGACCTCGCGATTCAAGGCGGCTAATTCCGCCCGGGTCTTTTTTACAGTGCCGGACAGGCTTTCTATGGCGGTCAGTTTACCGTCGATGGCGTCTCGAAATGCAAGGACGTCAGCGAGCGTGCCGCCGTATTTCTTCTTCAGGCGGCCGAGCTCATCCAATCTTTCTTCCACTTCTTCCAAACGCTTGTCATCCACTTCAATGGTGCCGAGATAGGAGCGCAATTCCTGGACCACGTCTTCCACCTGGAAAACCGCTTCGGAAAGTTCCTTGGCCCGCTGGGTCAGAACCGGATCGATATCACCGGCCTTCTCCAAGTCAGACCGGGTTGCAGACAGCCGCTCCACGGCCGCACCATCGGCGCTGTAAAGCATCTCTACACTTTTAAAGACAGTCCCGTACAGGGTTTCCGCGTACTTGAGCCGCTTGCGTTCCACCTCCAGCACTTCATCCTCGCCGGGGCTTATGGCGGCCGCGTCGATTTCGTGTTGCTGGAAGGCGAGCAACTCGCGTTGTTCGGCACTGCGTTTCTCACGGGCCTTGAGCCGCTTTAATTCTTTGATCAGATCGTGGATCCGGCGGACCCCCTGGGTGACCTTGTCGCGCTGGCCAGCGAGCTTTCCAAACCGGTCCAGGATTCCCAACTGTTCTTCTTCTTTCAGCAGCACCTGGTGGGCGTGCTGCCCGGAAATACTGGCCAAGCTGCGGGTGACTGCCCCCAGGGCCTGCATGGTGGCCAGGCGATCATTTATATATACACGGTGGCGTTCGCCGGCAGAGATGACTCTTCTAATAAACAACCCCTCTTCAGATCCGTAGCCCAGATCCGAAAGTATGCGCCCCACTTTACTTTTGGCAGGGATGGCAAACAGCGCTTCCAGTTCCGCGCAGTCGGCCCCAGTACGCACCATTTTCGAAGATGCCCGGCTGCCCAGAATCAGATTGACGGCATTGATAATGATGGATTTACCGGCCCCGGTTTCACCGGACAGGATGGTAAATCCCCCATGGAAATGCATACTGAGGTCATCGATGATGGCAAAATTCTTTATGGAAAGTTCAAGGAGCATCGAGCTGAAATTCGCATAAATTTCGCATCTGGTCAACTACGAGAATGCAGACGTAGGATATGAGAGGCATAGGCCGGAAAGGCCTTTAATGCAAAATACAATTTTTAAATGAAATGGGCCTGATGAGTTCAAGGCCAAGGCTTGCCGGGTGCAGCTGTATTCCGAATACCGCAAACCCGGCGTAACGCCGGCATTGGACGCATCAGGCCCATTTCATTTAAAAATTTTTCTGGGCGGCAGCGATATCATCCACCTCCCCCATCACAATCAGCACCAATCCCGGATCAATCGTAATGAAAGGGTCGGGGTTGAATTGGATCTCCCGACCGGGTCTCTTGGAGCCCAGCACCAAAAGGCCGAAGTTTTCCTTAAGTCCTGAATCACCGAGGGTTTTACCGACCGAGGCCGTATTCTGGGTAATCACGACCTGGTGAATCCGCAGGTTGCCCTGCTTGCTGCGCAGCATGGAATCCAGAAAATCGACCACGGTGGGCCGGATCATTTCAGATGCAATCCGCAGGGCGCCGATGGTATTGGGCGAGACCACGCTGTTGGCCCCGGCTTTGGTCAATTTTGGCTGCAGTTTCACATTGGTCAGACTGGAAATGATGCGGACTTTGCTGTTGAGCATGCGTGAGGTCATGGTGATGTACAGGTTGTCCTTATCGGACGGCAGGCAGATGGCGATTCCGTGGGCGTTCTCAATCCCGGCCGCCAGGAGATTCTCGTCCTCGGTGGCATCGCCTTGAATGTAAAGCAGATCCTCGATATAGACCAAGCAGCGGTCGATGGCGTCCTGGTCGTGTTCGATCATCACGACGGACTCGTTGTTCTTGACCAGTTCTTGGATGACGGGCAATCCGGTTTGTCCGCCGCCGCAAATAATAATGTGGTTATTGAGTTTGCTGATGGATTTTTTCATTTTCTTTTTCCTCAAGAGACCAGACAATTCCCCTTCGATCAAGATAGCTGTCATGGCACCCAGGCCATATAGAATGATGCTCATGCCGAATATGATCAGCACCATCGTAAAAATTTCTGCCGTAGCATTACCGGAAATTTGGATGATCTCGCCATAACCGACGCTGGTAATGGAAATCACCGTCATGTAGAGGCAGTCCATGATGGTGTATTGCCCGCCGAACATGATGTAATATCCCAGGGTCCCGGCCAGGATCACAAGGACGATCAACAGGACAACCAGCTGCAGGCGATGTTTGATATTCATAGCGAGTTTGAAGGTGGTGGTTCAAGACAGGGCTGACCGGTCCTCAAGACAGCCCGGATGGCCTGTTTACACAACAGTCTCTTATACTTACATTGATTTGAAAAAACTTCAATCCCTATCTTTAGAAAAAATCTTTACAAAAGAGCTGGTCTATTTTAGTAGTGAGAGTTATTCAAATTTTCTGCAAACCTTGCCCGCAACGATCATCGGCGGCAAGAATGAGCTTACCGGTTCCTAAATGGAACCTGTGCTGTGGATCACGAGGTTTCGATGAACAATACCGTAACCCTGGTTATCGCCACCCGTAACCAGGGCAAACTCAAAGAAATATCCGACCTGTTAAAAGATTATCCGGTAGACATCAAAAGCCTGGATGACTTTGGCCCCATCCCGGAAGTGGTGGAAGACGGCGACACGTTCGAGGAGAATGCCTATAAGAAAGCGAGTTTTACCGCACGGGTACTCGGGTTCCCGGCCCTGGCCGACGATTCCGGTCTGATGGTTGCGGCCCTGGAAGGGGCCCCGGGGGTCCATTCCGCCCGCTGGGCCGGTGAACACGCGACCGACCAGGATAAATGCCGCAAACTTTTAAGTGAACTCGAGGGCCGGCAGGATCGCCGGGCGGCCTTTGAATGCGTGATCTCCATCGCGGTGCCCGGCGGTCCGGCCCTGACCTATGAAGGCCGGTGCGAGGGTGAAATTACCACCACGCCATCCGGTGAAAACGGTTTCGGCTACGATCCTGTGTTCTATTATGCCCCCATCAAAAAAACCTTTGCCGAGATTTCGCGGGAACAAAAAAGCCAAGTCAGCCACCGCGGAAAGGCCTTGATGGACGTACAAGCTGAATTCGACCAGGTCCTGACCTGGATCGAGCGCCACATGCCGGTCCCCGAGAGGTTCGCCTGCCACGGGAGTGAAGATGATTGCTGAACTGATTAAACAAAATCGCAGCTGCCGGCGCTTTGTCCAAGATCACCCGGTTGCAGCTGAAACATTGCGAGAGCTCATCGACCTGGCCCGCTGCTCGGCATCCGCGGCCAATCGCCAACCGCTCAAATACATCACGTCTTCGGACCCCAAAAAAAATGAGGCCATTTTCGATTGTCTGGGATGGGCGGCCTATCTTAAAAACTGGCCGGGACCCGGGCCCGGGGAGCGGCCGGCGGCCTATATTATCATCACCGGTGATACCCGCATCGCCACCAATTACTGGTGTGACCACGGTATTGCCAGTCAGAGTATCCTGCTCGGAGTGCGGGAAATAGGACTGGCCGGCTGCATCTTCGGCGCCATCAACAAACCCAGGCTGAAAAAGGCCTGCGCCATCCCGGATGAACTGGAGATCCTGTTGGTCCTCGCTATCGGCAAGCCGGCGGAAACAATCGTACTGGAAAAGGTGGGCCCGGATGGTGATATCAAATACTGGCGGGACGACCAGGAGGTGCACCACGTACCGAAAAGAAGCCTGGAGGAGATTATCGTTAGCTCCTTTGAACAAAGCGTATAAGCGGTCTCGAAAAATTTGACGAGATCGCATCCAATAAAGAAACCGTTTCAATTCCATGGGGAGACCGGACCTCTTTCGTCAACAGCATGCCGAAAACCGGTCGGGATTGGAGCTCCTTCGTGTGCGGTTTGAACAACACTTGTCTGGTCAAACGCCATATAACTTCTATGGGAATTGTAGGAGAGCAGAATGTTACAAACAGGTGAGGGGATTGATATCCTAATTGAAATAGGAGGAATTACCGACGCTGCCGCAGGGCTCGATCTCATTAAAAGTAGAATGGACGGCGAAAACGCCGCCAGGATCGACCGGATCACCAACCCGGATGTTATCTTGAAAATTGCCAATGCCGCATCCATGTGTGCCCCGGATTCAATTTTCATCAATACCGGCTCGGAAGAAGACCGCCGTCTAATCCGATACTGGGCACTCAAGTTTAAAGAGGAAGCGCCGCTCGCCATGCCGGACCACACCATCCACTACGACCTCAAAGATGAACAGGGCCGGATCATCGATCGCACGTTCTACATCGCCAACGGAGGTGAGAAAGTCAGTTCCCTGGCCAATAAAATGCTGCGGGATAAAGCCCTTGAAGATGTCCGTGACAAAATGGCCGGCATCATGCGGGGCATGATCATGCTGGTGGGATTCTACATGCGCGGTCCGATCGGCGCGCCGGTGTCCAACCCCGCCCTGGAAATCACCAGCTCGGCCTACGTAACCCACAGCGCCGAGATTCTCTACCGGAATGCGTTTGCAAACTTCGATAACGAAGTTGCCGAACGCGGGCACTTTTTTACCAACGTTCACAGTCAGGGGCTGAACCGGCCCGAGGATTTGCCCAACGCCCGGGTGTTCATGGACCGCAGTCACCGCACGACCTTCAGCGTCAACTGCACCTATGCCGGCAACACTTTGCTGCTGAAAAAAGGCAACCACCGCTTCGCGGTCGATAAGGCTGTCTACGAAAACCGGGGCAATGAATTGTCCGAACACATGTTCATCACCGGCATGGATGGCCCGGGCGGCCGGATTACCTGGTTTACCGGCGCGGCCCCCAGCGGCTGCGGCAAAACCACCACCGCCATGGCCGGCACCCATTTTGTAGGCGACGACCTGGCTCAGATGTGGCTGGCTGCCGACGGTTCTATCCGCTCCGTTAATCCGGAGTGCGGCATCTTCGGTATCGTGGAAGACGTCAACCGGGAGGGCGACCCCTACCTGATGGATCTTTTAAGGAAGCCAGGCACGGAGGTGATCTGGTCCAATGTCCTCATAGGCGATCGCGGGAAACCCCATTGGGTCGGCAATGGCGAAGAGGCTCCGACCAAGGGTATCAATTTCCAGGGATTATGGGAAAAAGGCATGACGGATGACGACGGTAAACCGATACCCATCTCCCACCCCAATGCCCGCTGCACGGTTTCGGCCAGCGCTCTGGCCAATTACTCGAACGAATGCGAGAACCCCCGGGGCGTCGAAACGCGGGTCATCACCTACAGTGGTCGCGACAGTGACACCATGCCGCCGGTCTGGGTAGCCAAGACGCCGAACCAGGGCGTCGCCATCGGCGCGTGCATTGTATCCGCCGCCACGGCGACGGAAGTCGGCGCCACTGGCGTCAAACGCGCCCCGTGGGCCAACGCCCCCTTCATCCCTGGATCTCTGGGCGACTACATGCAGGCCCAGTTCGATTTTTTCAACCACCCCGATATCGCCGCGGAGCATGCGCCGATCATGGCCGGCCTGAACTACTTCCTGACCGACGAGACCCGGGGCGGCAAGACCAAAAAACTGCTCGGGGAGAAACGAGACGTGAAAGCATGGTTGAGCTGGCTTGAACGGCGGGTGCACGGTGAAGTAGAGGCCATCGACACGCCTATCGGCTATCTGCCCCGATACGAAGATCTCCAAAAGCTCTTCAAGGAGATCATCAACAAGGACTATTCCCGGGATCTGTATACCCGGCAATTTTCTCTCTACCTGGACAACATCCTGGCCCGGGTGAATATGCAGATCGAGGCCTATGGCAAAGAGGAGAACATTCCCCCGCAGCTGTTCGAAGTCCTGGAGGAACAAAAGCTGGGTCTGGAGGCGTTGAAAGAAAAATTCGGCGCCGTGGTTACCCCGGAGCAGCTTTTGTCGGCGTAGCTATTACTTATCCAATATGATAACGAATGGGTAACGGTGAATGCCGTTGCCCATTTTTTTTACCTGAGGCCTATTTTTCAAGGTGTGTTGTTGTATAAATAATTTATGCCAGGCTAGACAATTTCCTATTAAGGAACGTTCTGTTCATTTTCTTTCGCGTGAAAGAAAACGAACCAAAAGAAAACGCCGGGGTACGGTTCATAGACATAGGTAACACATAAGTACAAGGACATAGGTGGCACATTTACAGTATAGAAGCTTCCC